>JACCDP010256155.1_pt1 | contig 12502 bp, 8 predicted proteins | sample 7445841 | NCBI WGS metagenome assembly JACCDP01 (sample SAMN15323441, study PRJNA562643) | freshwater metagenome | isolation source: river surface water | place: USA:Blue River Watershed | collected 2017-08-17
AATAAAAATTATAAAAACAAAATAAAAACAGTAAAGAAAAATGTCAAAACAAAATCAATATTTAGAGTTAGAAAAAGAAATAAAATCATGTATTCATAAAGCAGTTTCAAAGACGAATCAAACGGTATTTGAGAGCTTAAACGATGTTTTTAAGACGTATTTTGAAAGACCAAGTCATAATATTTCAGAAATAAAAACAAAGACAACAAAACAAAAAGGATTAGTGTTTGAAATTTTTTGTAAGATGTATTTGTTAGCAAGAGGATATGATGATGTTTGGTTATTATCAGAAATACCAAAAGAAGTTAGAGAATATTTAAATATGGTATCATTTGATATAGGAATAGATTTAGTAGCAAGAATGAGAATACCCTCAAAAAATCAAGTTATATTTGATGATGAAGCAGATAGTTTAGATAAATATTTTTATTTTCCAATACAAGCGAAATATAGAAAGCCAACTAAGAATAAATTAAATCAAACAGTGCATAGAGTAGGATGGAAAGAAGTATCAACTTTTTTAGCATTAGTAGGACGAACAGGACCGCCAAAGGGTTGGTTGCAACATATAATAATGACAAACGCAGATAATGTTTGTTGGAGAGGAAAAAAGACAAAGAAAGATAAAACATATGCAAAAAAAACATTTGAGAAATGTAGTAATATGTTTTGGTTAGATATGATTTCAAAAGGAAATCAATTTAGTCTTTCAGTGAAGTATTGTTCAGATGCAAATAAAGTTGGTACGGGACACCAAAATAAATTGGAAGGTACATTAGAATTTGAAAGCGATTCAGAAAATGAAGAACTGGGTCCCGGCCCAGAAGAAAAAAAAGAAATTGCTTCAAAAAGTAATTTTTTGGATAGAGTTAATCCATCAAGAAATATAAATAATTTAAGAAAACAATTTTTAGATAATTTGATGAAAAAATAGAAAATAAGTGTGTAAAATAGACGAAAAAACACCATTTTTTAACAATTTTTGCAAATTTTTGTATTTTTTCGGTCTTTCTTGAACCGATAATACTTAGGTATGGTAAAAAAGGTAATTTTAGCAACTTGAAAAAGCAGAGGCGGAATAGAGTTAAAAAGAGATTGATAAAAAATCATATATAGTAAATTTTTTAAACAATTCGTAAATAAAAATTATTTTTTATTTAAAAATAATTTTTAATAAAATTTTCAGGGAGAATTAGCCGGAGAATCAATTGATTCTTCAGTAAGTTTTTTACAATTCATAAACCAATCAACAAGTTTAGGATTCATTTCCTCAATAGAAATAAGGTATGGATATTCAACAGGAGAATCGTTAATGTAACCATATTTTATTTGACCAATTAAATTACTAGAGATATCAAAGACGAGGTTTGTCTTAAGATGAAGAAGAAATGTAGTCGAATTTAAAGTATCATAGACGGAATTTATTTGGTCTTTATCTTTAGTAAGAATTTTATCTTTATGAATATTATAATTATCATCATCTAGAAACTTTATAGTGGCGCATAACCAGTAATTTTTTGTTGTGAAAGAAACTACATTTTCAAAATCTCTAAAGTTATCAGCGACTTCATAGTCATAATTTATTTTTGAGAAATTAAAAATATTATATTTGTTCATTTTATTATAGAATAGAATATTCTTTATCCTTTTATTCCTTCTATTTCTATAACAAAAAAATTGCAACAACCAATCAAAGAACATTGAACTTAGATATAAGGTTATATAAATGGTTAGAATCTTTAAGTTATTTTATTTATCATAAAATAAATATTCTATTTTAAAAATTTCTAAAGGTATATTAATTATATTTTCTTTTATAGTGTTTATTAGTAATTTAATTCGTTCATCTAATTCTTTCTCGTCTATTTTTGTATTTTTAAAAATTCCCTCGATATTCCATATTATATTATTTTCTTTTAATATATATTTATCTGGATTAAAACGAATACATATTAAAGGTCTGTCTGCAAATGCTGTAAATATTTCATCATATCTTCTTCTTTCACATTCTGGAGTATAACTTTTAGATTTATGTTGGTCTTCATCTATTTCAATATTTACTATATGTGTTAAACAGTCTATAATTAGGTCTGGTTTTCTATCTGAACAACCATTGTCTATTTGTTTATCAATAATATCAAATATAAAATATTTTTTAAGAATATCAACAATAGTATTTTGTTTGAAACGATATTTTTTACCTTGAATAGATTCAGGATTTACAAAAGCATTACAAGGTCCGCAATATTTATAATTATCATAATGAGCTGTTGTTTTATTACAAAAAATGCACATTTTACTTCTAACATCAATCATATTATCTTCTTTGCAATTAGTACAATATAATGGTTTTAGACCAGGTTTATTATAAGAAGGTTGTATTTTATTACACTTAATACACATTTTACTTCTAATATCAATCATATCATTTTCTTTACAATTAACACAATATAAAGGTTTTGACCCAGGATAGTTGTAAGAAGGTATAGTTTGATTACAATCAATACACATTTTATTTTTAACATCAATCATATCATCTTCTTTACAATCGAAACAATATAATGGTTTTAATCCTTTATAATTAAAATTAGGTATACTTTCATTACAATCAATACACTTTTTATTTATAACATCAATCATATCATCTTCTTTACAATTAACACAATATAAAGGTTTTAGACCAGATTTGTTATAACAAGGTCTAGTTGTATTACAACCAATACATAATTTACTTACAACATTAACCATTTTATCTTTTTTATGAGTAAAACAATAATTAGGTTTTTGACCAAAATAATTATAAGAAGCTCTAGTCTTACAATCTTCTTCAATACAAAATACAGTCATATTTTATAAGTTAATAGTATTAATTATTAATTATCAGTTTAAATTATTTTACTTTTTTTTTGGAGTAAATAATAAAAAATGTATTTTTTTATTATTTTTATTGTTTTATATTAAAATGAGTACAAATACAAGTGTGTATTATGTAGATGTAAATTCGAATTATCGTAATTTGGAGCAATATCCAAATCCTGCTGATTTTGCTGTTACGTTTTCAACTTTTACAGCAACAGGTTCTTTTCCGCAAGGTTTGCCATTAAATAGTGAATCTTTTTTTCAACAAGCATCAATAGACCCAGATTGGGTAGATGCAGACCTTCAAGTATTTAATGGTAATATACAACAATACAAAAGATTGAATGATGTGATATACATAGCAGGAAGTTATGATAATTATTCAAATACATCAACAGGAACATTTATAAAGTATGGAAGTACAGGAATATTTACGTTTGATAGTTTAAGTTCAAAACTAGTATCTCAAACGTCATTAACAATACCATATTTAGCAAGAGTAGATAGAGTAGAAAATCAATTTATGCCATATAATGTGAATTGGGTAATGTATTCATCTCCATCAGGAGGATGGAGTTCAGATGGTTATCGTTCAAGTTTTAAGATATCAGACAATGGAAATATATTTTGGGCGTTTGATTTTGATACACCACTTGATATAAAGGTAAAACAACCATCAGGAAATACATATTTTTTATATCAAAATATAAATAGTGGATATGGCCAAACAGTAGTAGCACCACCACAATCAGTAGGTATGATATATGTAACACCAGATGCAAATTTAGCATTGTACAATGGAGCAAATTGGGGATATCATGTATTTAGTAGTAAATCAAATACAATGTACAATCCAAATACTATTAATGAAAATGTATCAAATAATTTTAATTTTGAAGTAGATACAGGTAATAATATATATACAGTAATAAATGAACAGCCATCTGAATTTAGTATAGCTCCATTAATACAAAATCAATTTGCAGTAACATCAGTATCTTCTTCAAATCCATCTCGTTTTTATCAATATACAGGAATTAATGGACAAGATTTAATTATTGTTCCATATCGTTACCCAAATACATATTCATCTTCAGTTTTGGCTTATACTGGAGCATTTCATATATATTCTTCATCATCAACTGGTTTAGCTTCATTAAACAATCAAACATCTCTTGATGTTCAACCAACACAAGTAGGTGGATTACAAGAAGGAAGAAGTGTAGTTGATTGGGTAGAAGTTGGAAGTAATTTATACTGTGTGAGAACATTTTTGCCAGTTAATCCAACAGGAGATAGTTATACAGGAACATTCTATCCGATAGATAATTTAGGGCCATACTATTATAAATATGATAAAACAGGAACAAAATTTGACTATCAAGGAAGAATAGCAACTGGGGCAAATTTAGGATTATTTTTACCAGCTTCAACATCAATTGGAAATAATATATATACATTTGGAACACAGTCAATAACAGGAGCATCTCCCGCGCCACTAAGAGCGTATAGTTTTAATACATCAACAAATACATCATCTTTATTGGCAACATTACAATTTACAGGAACAACATTTGGTCAAAGCAGAAATGTATGTTTTTCATCTGGTTCAAATATATATGTTATTAGTACAGATGCAGACGTAATGTTTTTAGGAGATGATAAACCATCTGTAGGATATGTTGCTCAATTTAATCCGGGAACAAATGCGTTAGTAAATTATAGTTTATTTACAGGACCATCATCATCGTTATTTAACTATACAATACAGAATAGAGATGATGGAAATAAATATTTATTTATGACATATTATGGAAATCCATTTTGTCAGATATATGATATAACAAATTTATCAAATGTTAGACTGGTAAGTCAAATACAAAATGAGCAAAGTTGTAACGCACTTCCTTTTAAAATATACGATGGAGCAACTCCACATTACTTTTTAACATTAGGTTCAAACTCATTTTTAAATAAAATATCATATAATATAGATGATGTTACAAATCCAGTAGCAATTACTACACAATTTACAAATGATGGTGCTTCATTTATAGATAATAAAGGTTATAGTTATTTTGCTACTCTTCTTTCGTCTGCTAATACTTTAGGTAAAATTCCTTCTGTTACTCCTTATTTAAATTCAACAGGAACAATGATATATAGAAGTAAAAACTATACAACATCAGAGTTAGATAGTAGTCATTATAATTTAAATGTTTCAAATACAGCAACAGGTCCAACAAGTGCTACAGCAATGGTCACCTTTTATCATCCTTATTCTGATACAAATATTTTAGTTACTGCTAATAGTACTGAAATTAGATGTTTAGATATTAACAATCCATTAAATGTAACAACACTATTATCACAAGCTGTAGGATATGCAGGTGTTCCAACTATTATAAAAACATATTCATTTGGAGGAAATCAATGGATTTTTATAAGTGTAAATAATTTAGTTTATGTTTATACGGTTAGTTTAAATAGTGCATTTGCTTTAACAACAAAAGAAACTGTAACATTTGCTCTTGGGACTGTTCAAGACATGCAAATATATGACCAATATGGAATATTGTTTTTAATTTTATTTAACTCTTCTAATCAAATGATAATATATGGTCAAGTAGGTGTTTTTACAGCATTTTCATTATTTAATTTTACAGCATCTGCATCATACACTGTATTTGGAAATCAAAGTTTTGTATTTTTTGATGAAGTATTAGGATTTCAAATATTAGTTGCATTATGTAATAGTTCGACACTCCCTGGTTCTGCTCTTGCGGTATTTGTTGTTATATCAGACCCAACAGCTCCTGTTATTGTTGGAACTCAAACTGTACCGGCTACTTCTAACACATATAAAGCTCTTTCGCAAACATTAAATCAAGGTCAAAAACTTGTTTTCATTGCTGATAAATTTGGAGCAATTGGATTGTATAATATTACATCATTAACACGTCCTGTTATAATTGGAGTTTTTTATTCATATACTGATATAAATATAGATAATTTTAATACAACTGCATACACTTCAAATGAAAAAGCATATGTTGCATTTAATGGAAGCAGTTATGGTAGTTCTACTGACTTTTTAACTTTATATAATGCTTATGATTTTGACCCTCTTAAGACATATTCTAAATCTGAAAATGTTGTTTCTAAAATTAATCTTCCTGCTAGATGTTTATGTTTAGCAAACGCTTCAATAAATAATAGAATTACTGTTATTGCTTTACTTAATAATAATACAATATTCTTTTATGATGTCACAAATCCTGAATATGCTAATTTATACCAAACTGTAACTCAAACTCAAACTCAATATAGAACTAACCTTATTAACTTTAATGGAGGAAGTTTTGTTAATAAACTTCTTCCAAATGGTACTTCAAACTGGGCGACATATGTTGGTACAAATTTAAATCAAGGTTCGTCAATGGGAGGAAATATTCATTTGTCAAACTGTCAAATTGATACATCAGAACAAAATATTTATCTTGCTGGTAATTTCTCACGTGAAGTTGAATATTATAACTACACATCAACTGGAAGTTATCAATTAAAAAATAAAATCACAAATACTGCTTCGCAAGGTGATGCATTTACAATGCGTATAGCAACATTAGATGGTCATAGCAGTTGGCTTACACCTTTTATAGGAACAGATAATACTTTTATAAATGAATTAAAATACTCCTCTTCTGATAATACTGCTGTTGTTTGTGGTTATTCAACAAGTCCTTCTATGTTAATTTATCAAACTCAATCCGCAGGAACTACAACAAATCCTACAATTATTCAAAAAACAGTAAATACAAATTCTTTAGGTAGTGGTTTTCTTACAAAATTAACATCAGCCGGAGCAGTAAGTTGGAACAGTTTATTATATTCAGATGATAGCGCGGTATTGATACAAAATAGCGCATTAAGTGTTGATAGTTCAAAGATATCAGTTGTAGGAAGAGGTAATTTTAACACAATGAGAACATTAGATGGAACTAATGCGATAAGTCAAATTTTATACTCAGATATAAATAGATTAACACAATACAATGCATTTTTATATACATATAATCAAAGTGGTCAATATCAACAATCAAACTTAATAAAATTTTCACCTGATATATCAGGATTAATAACACAAGTAGAAGAAAATGCAGAAGATGATGAAATTGTTATAATTGGAAACAGTACATATAATTCATCATCAAATACAACTTCTTATTATAATAAAGATGGAACATTAGGAGAAAGCAAAAGATATCAAAAGTTATACCCTATATCTCCAATAGTTAGATATCAATATGATTCAACATATTACGATATTAATGGTCTTCCATATTCTCAAATTGTATTCTCAACTGGAACATCATATACATTTACTGGTGGAGCTTTTGAAAATTATTCTTTATACTTAGGAGGAGCTTCCGGAAGCACTGGAATTAATAAATCATTCTCTGTTCGTAATAATTTTACAGGACCTTACAATAAACCATCAATACTTCTTAATCAAGTTATTCCGACTCGAACCTTAGATAGACAATTTGGTATAGTGAATAATATTCCAGATAGTGAAGATTATTATTTTGCAAATTTAAGTAAAAGTCCATTAACAGCCATGGTTAGATATAACACAACAAGTATAAATACAGGAGCAAATCAAATAACAATTACATCTCCAAATGCAATAGATTCGACAAAATCATACTATATAGTATATCCATTTGCAGGAGGTTTATCTGAGAAAGTAATACCAATCACAAATATACAACAAATTAATTCAAGTCAATATATTTTAACTTTAACAAATATAACAGAACTTCAAAGTCCAACAGGAGGTTCTTATTATGGACCTTATCTCAATCTTTCAGCATTTAATCAATCTTTGTATTACAACTTACAGTTCTTCCCTTCAAGTTTAGCATCTCCTGTTTATTATAATGTTAGACTTCAATCAATGACAATTCCAAATAGACCTTTATTAAATTTAGAACAATATGGCGGAGCAAGAACTTTAAATGATTTACCTTTTATATATTTGAGTGTGTATAATACCGATGATAATGGAAACTATGATGACCAAATTGTTAATGTTGTTTATGACAATACACCAGTTGGAGTAAGACCATATCCAATCTTCCAAATACCAGTATCAAATCAATCTGCGGCTTCTAACTTTGCAACATTTTCATCAGATATGCAGCCAGTAGTTAAATTTAGTCCAACATATAATAACATAAGAATTAGACTTTTAGATATGGATGGAAATCCACTTCAATTTGATACATCATCAACAAAATCATCAGACTTAACATTTAATGGAGGTATTCCACCAACATATCTTACAAATATATATCTTCGAATGGCATTTACAAAAAGAGCTTAAGTAAAGTTAATTTAATTTTTAATATTATTATAAATATTAAAAATTTACAGTCTATCTTTAACATTATTTAGATTGAGTCAAGTATTTGTTGTAATTCTGGAGAAATTTTATTTTTTTTACAATTATCAACAATATCTTTTATCTTACCAAACATTGGAACTTCCATATCAATTATATTTTCGTATTCGTTTTCAGGTTCAGCTTGTTGAAATCCAATGCGTTCGTAATATCTTACAAGACCACTCATATCTTCTTTGTCTTCTAAATCGCCAGATGCTAATAATACAACATAGTCGTCAAGAGTAACAACATTTGTCTCAAGAGCTTTCTTAAGAACCATACATAGTATAGCAAAAGCACCACCTTTTAATTTAGGATGTAAATAGCTTAAACCTTTTCCATATTTTGTTACATTATTGTAAAAATCTTGAAGATAAATTTTATAAGGAACTTTGAATTGATTAGATTCGACAAAATCAAGATGATTTAAGTTAGTAAATATATTTATTTTTATACTAATTAAACAAAGGATGTCTTCGAGTTCAACATCACCATCTTCAAGTTCAAAAAAGTATTCTTTTTTAAGAGCATCAATGACAGGGTTACAAAGTTCATTGAAACATTTTAAACAGATGTTCATAAATAAAGAATTAGGCATTATGACATCAGGATGGTCAGGAACAGTAGCAGGACTAGAAGTTTTATATGAAAGTTCAAAACTTAAATCTTCTCCAAACATTTTTATATAATAAGAGTAAAAACAAAAATAAAAAATAAAAAATTTAAAAGAATATAAATAAAATTAAAATGTCAATAGAAGAATTATATTATCAAAGTTGTTATAGTTACTCAGATATTAACGAACATCTTCCTACGCTCTATAAGTATGGTTTAGAATGTAACTCTATTGTTGAATTTGGTGTAAGAGATACCGCAAATTCAACTCGTGCTTTTGTAAAATCTTTAGTTGATAATTCTAGAAATGGTACAAAAGGTCTTTCATATATGGGAGTTGATATAGTTCCTTGTAAAGTGGATTATATTGAACAAATATGTAAAAAAAATGGTATTGAATATACATTCATCGTTAAAGATAGCGCAAAAGTAGAAATTCCAGAAACAGAATTATTATTTATTGATAGCTGGCACATATACGGACACTTAAAAAGAGAACTTGAAAATAATCATTCAAAAGTAAAAAAATACATTGTTATGCATGATACAACAGTTGATGCAGAATTTGGAGAATCAATTCGTTGTTCTTTAGATATTGTTCAACAATCAATTGATTCAGGATATCCAATTGATGAAATTGTTAAAGGATTATGGCCAGCAGTTGAAGAATTTTTACAAGAACATCCAGAATGGAAATTAAAAGAAAGATTTACAAATAATAATGGATTAACTATTTTAGAAAGAATTTAAAAATATTATTTTATTATATAAAAGTATAATAAAATATAATAAAAATGCACACAACTGCTTTTAATAATTGTATTAACTTTTTTACAAAATACATTGAAAACAAATTTGATTTCTCATCAACAATTGTTGATTTTGGTTCATATGATGTCAATGGTACATTAAAACCAATATTTAAAAATTTTAATTATAAAGGTATTGACATGTGTCAAGGCCCTAATGTTGATATTGTTTGCACTGGAGATAAAACACCATTTGAAGATAATCAAGTTGATGTAGTATTATCAAGTTCAAATTTTGAACATGATGAATGTTTTTGGATGACTTTTCTTGAAATGATAAGAATCACTAAACAAGGTGGATATATTTATATTAATGCTCCATCCGCAGGTCCTTATCATGCTCATCCTGGTGATTGTTGGAGATTTTATGCTGATAGCTGGAAATCTTTAGAAAAATGGGCTAAACGTAATAACTATGATGTTGAACTTGTTGAAACTTATATCGACCAAGGTTGCGATTGGAAGAATAGCGTTGGAATATATAAAAAATTATAATTTTTAATTTTAATATTTGTAAATATTAAAATTAAATGTCTCAATTTGAAATGCCTAATTTAGAAAGAAGAATAAATCTTACTTCTGATATTTTTAAAGTTGATATCATTCCTGGAGCTAATAACAATAAAAGACAAGTTCATCCTGGTGATAGTATCTCTGATAATATTTATTTTACTATAAAATATACTGACTTAAATTCTCTCCCTTTTGAAGATGTAAGAATAAATAAAAATGTTGATTATCTTATTGTCATTTCTTGTCAATATGTTCTCAAAGCTTCTAAAGACTTTAGTAAAGAAGATTTTACAAAATATGTTGAAAAATTTGATAAATTAAGAAGTGAAGGTCAAGAAGACATGGACTTTCGCTATCTTTATGATGAATTTACTGTTCCTGTTTATAAACTTACTGCTGAGTTTAATATTAATCCTGAACTTAATCTTCCTTACCATATTCGATTATTAATGACAAAGAACGGTGTTGAACTATTATTATACATTTTTATTTACACCTTAGCTTTCGGTTATAATTATATTTCTCTTTCTGATATTATAGACTACTCTATTACTGATGAACTTCAATTTTATGGCTATACAAAAAACTTTTTTGAATCGGTCAGACAAAGCGTTGATGCTGTTAAAAATGATTTTGACTTTTTAAAAGAATATATGAACGACTTAAAAACAGAAATTTCTCTTTTTGATTATGTAAAAGATAATATTCAGCGCTACTATAACACCGCTCTACAAGACCAAGAAAATGCATTGTCACAAAGTCCTTATAATAGAAAACAAAAATTTATAGTTAGCGAAAGTGAAGCTAGTAACTCTATTGTTTATTTTTTAGGAGACCTTGAAGGTGACTATTTAATGATTCTAAATTGGTTTATTGACAATGCCTTTATCGACAAAACATTAGCTTGGATTGCTCCTTCTAACTATTATGTTATTCAATGTGGAGACCAACTTGATAAAAATAATCCTGCTTTTAATAATAAAATAAAATTCTTTAGAAGAGAGCGCGGTCAATCTACTAGAAAACCTGATATTAATGTTGCCTTACTTTTTGATTATTTATATTATGCTTCAAAAGGACATGTTTTATCAGTAATAGGAAATCACGACTTTGCGTCCTTACAACAAGATTACAGATATAATAGTAATCAAGATTTAGCATTTAGAGAAAAACTAGGATTATTTAGACAAGGTAGCTTTTTATATAATGTTATTTTAGCAAGACCATTTCTTATAGTTTTTAATAATTTTGTAATTTCTCATGCTGGTCTTACTGACAAAATTATTTATAATTATAGTAGTGTGAAAAGACATCAAGGACAACCTCTTATAAATAATGAAGTTATATTAACACCATTTGCTGAAGAAGTTAATAATTTTAGTTTTTATAATAAAGATTTAACCTTTAATAATACAGAAAACAATGTAAATAATGATGAAATGTTTCACCGAGTTATAAATGAATTAATGTGGAATAGAGACTATTCAGAAAAATTATGCGGAGAAGTAAGAAAATTAAGAATAAATCCGTTAGATAGTCAGCCTTCAGATATTAAAGTTGTTTTAGGACATAATCCTTATACGACCGTTAATTATTGTAAAAAGATAGTCGAAAAAAAATTTAAAATAGCTAAAGGAGGAGACCATCTAATTTCAGACATAACTGCAATAAAAGTTGATGCAGGACTTACATCAAGAAAATGTAAAGAATTTTCTGAAATCAACTATGCAGTTCTTGATACAAATAAAGGCATGATAGAAACAAAAACATATTTATACGATTGTGATAAAAAAAATACAAAAAAATTTAAGTTTGATATCAATATATTTGAAATATTAACTTTATTAACAAACCCTAAAAATCCTTTTTTCTTGTATGAAAATTAAAAAATATTTTCTTGTTTTTAATAAAAATGAACAAACAAGATAATTTAAGAAAAGCACTTCTTGGATGCGAGCTGTATGATAAATGTACGTCAAAGTATGGAATTTCAGAAGAAGAACTTGAAAGTCGTTTTGATGATATTATTAACGAACCACAATTTAAAGAGCGTCTTGAACAACTTGATATCGATTATAATTATTTAACAAAATGTTCAAAAACTGAATTTGTTAGATTATGTGGTCTTAGAGATTATGAAGCTTCAGACTGTTTAGATAATTCTGATAAAAATAAAATTTTCTATGATAAATTTAAACAAAATTATTATTATGATATAATTGAATTAGATTGTAGTAACAAAAATGATGCAAAATTA
>JACCDP010560796.1_pt1 | contig 12498 bp, 10 predicted proteins | sample 7445841 | NCBI WGS metagenome assembly JACCDP01 (sample SAMN15323441, study PRJNA562643) | freshwater metagenome | isolation source: river surface water | place: USA:Blue River Watershed | collected 2017-08-17
CAGGAAGTCGTTGGCGTGCGTCAGCTCGTGATACAGCAGCCGCCCGAGCGGGGGGATCAGCGCCGCCGTGTCGCGCGACGCCCGGGTCTGCACATTGCTACGCCCGCCGACCGCCTGGCTGCCCTGCACATAGCGCCACAGGGTGTCGTACGCCAGGGCGGCACCGTAGCCGCCGCGCGGGTCGGCCACCTCGCTGACGGTATCGCGCTCCTCCGCCGTGAGCCAGAGGCTGTCGGCATCGAGGTAGATCGCGCCGGTCGCCACCCAGTAGAAAGCCGGCCGCACCCGGCCACCGATGACGACGGCCGTCGTGGCGTTGAGCATCCGGCGGAAGTCGCCGTGGGTGTCCTGCTCACGCAGGAAGGCCTCGAAGCGCTGCGCCATCCAGTCGTTGGACACCAGCACGCGGGCCATCACCTGCTCCACGGTCGGCACCTCGCCGCGCGTCTCCGTGCCGAGCAGCGGCAGCCGGTTCAGCGTGCACAGCGCATTGCGGCTCAGCGTGGGCGTGTAGATGCACTCCCGCAAGGCGGCGGCATGCGCGCCACCGGCCATGTAGGGGTACACGCGCGAAGACGGGTTGCTGCTGTCGAACAACGGCGCGGCGGCGGCGGCCGGAGGGGCCTGCACGAGCAGGCTGAAGGCCTGGCTGACCATGCGGCCGTCGGCCAGCGTGGCGTCGACGCGCAGGCGCAGCACGGCATCCTCGGCGACGGTCGGCGCGGCGAAGATGACCCGCCATTGCGCCGCGTCGCCCAGGTCCACCGCCGGTCCGTCAATGCGGCTCCAGCGCACCTGTGCCCCGGCGTAGTCGGCTGCGGCCAGTCCTTCGACCCAGGCGCGCAGCGACGTCTGACCACCCGACCACACGGACGGCTCGCCGCGCACCACCATCGACGTCACCTCCGCCGCCGCCGCGTTGAACTCGGCCAGCCCCGTGTAGGCGGCGCCTTTTGCATCGCTGAAATTGATGCTGAACGCGTAATGCCCGGCGACCGGCGGCGTCACGCTGAGGGCCGCCGAGCGCGACGACATCGGCAGCAGGGCGCTGCCATCCGTCTGCCGCCACTGGACCTCGCCCAGCAGCGCCCCGGGGCAGGCCAGCAGGGCCAGCTCCTGGTTGCGCCCCGCCTGGGCCGCCGCGGGCAGGGCCAGCCGCGCGACAGAGCCGGGCTGGCACTGCGTACTCAGCGCCGGCACCACCGCTGCGCCCCCGCCCGCCTCGTCACCACCGCCCCCGCCGCAAGCCGCCAGCAGCAGGCACAGACTCCACAGGACACAGGTTTTCAAAAGAGGCATTGACGAAGACTCGAAAGCAACGAGGAGGCTGCCGGGCTTTGGGCCTGGAGCGCGTTGGGCCTGCAAGGGGGCTCAGCCGAGGCGCAAAGCGGAGCTGGACTCATGTCCAGCGAGCATTTGCAACGACGGATCAGCCTCCTTGCAGGCCCAACCCGAGGGGCCGGGGCGATTTGCGGGGCAATTCGGCGTTGCCGACTCGTTGTGGGGGTCGATCCCACGCCTCGTCGGCGCCTTGCCTTGCCCCGCAACGCGCCCCGGCGCGCTCCAGGCCCAAAGCCCGACAGCCTCCTATGCGGACGGAATGTAGCGCCCGCCAGCCGCAGCGCCGCGCTGGCGACTTCCTACAATCTGCCCATGCCTCGCTCCCCCGCCCAGACCGCTGCCCTGCTCGCCTCGCCCGACGCCACCGAGGCCCAGTTCTACGAGGCCTTGCAGCACGCCGACCTCGACCACCTGATGACCTTGTGGGCCGACGACGAAGAGGTGGCCTGCGTGCACCCGGGCGGCCCGCGCATCGTCGGCCTGCCGGCCATCCGCGCGGCCTTCGCGGCGGTGTTCGAGCGGGGTGCCGTGCAGGTGCAGCCCGAGCGCGTGCGGCGGCTGCACAGCGGCGACTGCGCCATCCACCATGTGCTGGAGCGCGTGCAGCTGGCTGGCGACGCGCGCCAGGCCTGGGTCATCGCCACCAACGTCTACCTGAAGACGGCGCTCGGCTGGCGCCTCGTGCTGCATCACGCAAGCCCTGGCAACGCGAGTGACATGCAGGAAATCGTCGCCGACGCCGGCACGCTTCACTAACGCCGCGGCGCATGCAGTACCGCGCTCCGAGGTGGCTGCCTGGCGGCCACCTGCAGACCATCTGGCCCGCCCTCTTCAGCCGCCAGCACGACGGCCCGCCGCCCACCTGGACGCGTGAACGCTGGGACACGCCGGACGGTGACTTCATCGACGTCGACTTCCTGGCCGACACCCCGGCCGACGCCCCGCTATTCGTCCTCTTCCACGGGCTGGAAGGCGACCGCACCAGCCACTCCAGCGTCGCCTTCGCCAGCGCGGCCCGCGCCCGCGGGTGGGCCATGGCGCTGCCGCATTTCCGCGGCTGCTCGGGCGAACTCAACCGCGCGCCCCGCGCCTATCACTCGGGCGACTTCGAGGAAGTCGGCTGGATCCTCTCGCGGCTGCGCGAGCGCCATGGCGCGCCGCTCATCGTCGCGGGCGTCTCGCTGGGCGGCAACGCGCTGCTGCGCTGGGCCGAGGAGGCCGGTGCGAGCGCCGCGCACACGGCCCGCGCCGTCTGCTCGATCTGCTCGCCCGTCGACCTGGCCGCCGCCGGCGCGGCCATCGACCGCGGCTTCAACAAGCAGGTCTACGCGCGCCGCTTCCTGCGCACGATGATCCCCAAGGCGCTGCGCAAACTGCAGCAGCACCCGGGCCTGTTCGACGGCGAGCGGCTGCGGCGTGCCTCCACCATCTACGAGTTCGACAACCTGTTCACCGCGCCGCTGCACGGCTTCAGGAACACCGACGACTACTGGGCCCGCGCCGCCGCCAAGCCGCACCTGCACCGCATCCGCATCCCCGCGCTGGTGCTCAATGCCCGCAACGACCCCTTCGTGCCGGGCCACAGCCTGCCCCACGCGGCCGAGGTGGGCTCCTGTGTGACACTCTGGCAGCCCGGCCATGGCGGCCATGTCGGCTTCCCCGCCGGCCCGCTGCCCGGCCATCTGTTGACCATGCCCGAGCAGGTCTGCGACTGGCTTTGGCGTCAACGCTGAAGGACGCACCCGATGGACGACATCGTTCAGGCCGCCTTGAAGAAGTGGCCCAACGTGCCTCACTGCTATGGCTGGCTGGCGCTGGACGCGCGCGGCGACTGGTACATGCGCGACGACCGCATCCAGCGCACCGGCCCCTTCCCGCGCGTGAAGGGCAGCCGCATCGACCACGACAAGCTGCTCGCCTTCATCGGCCGCAACTACGACTGCGACGAACACGGCGCCTGGTTCTTCCAGAACGGCCCCCAGCGCGTCTATGTGGAACTGGAAACCACCCCCTGGATCTGGCGGCTGCAACCCGATGGCACGGTGCTCAGCCACACCGGGCGGCGCGCGCAGGTCGAGTCCGCCTGGCTCGATGAAGGCGGCCACCTCTACCTGCTGACCGACCTGGGCCTGGGCCTCGTGCACACGCAGGACATGAGCCTGGCCGCCGAAGCCGTCGAAGCCGGCCACTGGACGCCGCAGGACTGCATCGCCGCCAAGCTGCCGGCCATTCACCGCTTCCAGCGCCGGCCGCATCCCTGACGCGACGCGGGCATGAAAAAGCCCGCTCGCGGCGGGCTCCATCGGGGTGGCGAAAGCTCAGTTCGCGGCAGAGGCCGCCGCTGCCGGAGCCTTGGGCTCGTCGAACTTGGCACCGCCCTGGTTGGCCATGTAGACCACGGCACGGTGGATCTCGAACTCGCTGAACTCACCACCGCCCTGCGGCGGCATCGCGTTCTTGCCCTTCAGCGCCGAGTTCAGCAGCGCCTCAATACCGCTCTTGATGCGCGGGCCCCAGGCCGCCGCATCGCCCAGCTTGGGCGCGTTCAGCGCGCCGCTGGCGTGGCAGGTGGCGCACTGCGCCTGGAAGACCTGCTCACCGGTGCGCACGGCGGCGGCGTCGCTCGCATCCTTCACCGCGACATACCCCACCGGCGCGATACGCGTGGCCACGGCCTCGCCTTCCAGCGCCCCCGTGCCGGCAGCCGGCTTGGACGCCGTGCTCACGTAATTGGCCAGCATGATGATGACCACCACCGGCACCACGAAAGCCAGCAGCACCGCCCAGGCCAGCTGCTTGGGCGTCTTGATCGGGCCGGTGTGGGCGTCGTCGTGGTCTTGTTCGTGGCTGGCGCTCATGGATTCCTCTTGGTGATCCCCGTCGGTCTTTTTTCTCACACCGCCCGGGCGCGGACGGCACGTAAAGCCAACGAATTATAGGCAGCGCCCCCATCGCCGCCGGAGCGGTAGAAGCCCGCTGTTAGAATGCGTGGCTTCGCGCCCGTAGCTCAATGGATAGAGTACTGCCCTCCGAAGGCAGGGGTTGTTGGTTCGATCCCAACCGGGCGCGCCAAATATGACAAGCACCCAGCCTCACGGCTAGGTGCTTTTTCTTTGCCCGGGTGGGCTCTGCGCAGCCCCATGCCAGCTCTCACACCGCGCGATTGCTGGCGTTGTGGCCACCCATCTGGCGGCGGCAGGAACTCTCGGGTCCAGCGCCTCCTGAGCGCGCAATCCGGCGCCCGATCAGCACCTCATGCGCCGGTGTCGCGCCATGCAGTCAATCCGGCGAGTTGATCGCCTGCACGGCTCGACCTTTTCCTTGGGAAATGTCGACTGGCTTGCCGTTCGCTGCCCGTGCTTGCTGAAGCTCGGCGAGCCAGTTGCCGGGGGTGGGCTCGATAAAATCCAGTTTTGAAATCGATGCTGGGATAGCGGTGAAACTGGTCAAGGCGCAAGTCAAGAATTTTCGGTCGATAGAAGACAGCGGCGAGTTTGATATCCATCAGATCGTCTGCCTTATTGGAAAGAACGAAGCGGGTAAGAGTGCCTTGCTTCAGGCGCTCGCAGCGCTGAATCCGCACCCGTCAGCGCCCATGCAACTCGACAAGGAGCGCGACTATCCGCGCCGGCATCTGGCGTCGTACGCCGAGTTGCATCCCAAGGAGCCAGCCGCCGTCATCCTGACGGAATGGGAGTTCGACGAGGGCGAACTCGCCACATTGGAGGAGATGCTGGGCAAGGCGTCCGTCGACAAGCGGGTACGGGTGCAGCGTCGATACGGCGAGGACTTCACGATCGATGCAACCATCGATACCAAGAAGATCATCAAGCACCTGTTCGCGAAGTTCGGCGTCACGGGTGACGACGCGAAAGCCCTCGCTGGCGCCACGACGACGGCTCAGTTGATCGACGAGCTGAATGCCATTCCGACGCCGAGCGAGCCGCAGGCCAATTTGCGTGCGCATCTGCTGAGCGAGGGCACGGCCATCATTCAGGTGCACAAGTTTGTCGCGCAGCACCTGCCACGGTTCATGTACGTGTCGTCATACGACCGGATGGATGGGACCGTGCAGTTCCAGCAGCTTCAAGAACTGCAGGAACAAGGCGCCCTGGACCAGGACGAACACCGGGGCAAGAAGTTGTTCGTCGAATTTCTGCGTTATGCCGGAATCTCGCCGGCCGATTTGCTGCGCCAGACGACCTTCGAAACCCACAATGCCCTGCTGCAGGCGGCCTCGAACAAGATCACCGATCAAATCCTGGAGTATTGGACGCAGAGCGCCGACCTGAGCGTCGAGGTGCGGGTATCGGCCGGCATGGCCGGTGACCCGACCCCATTCCAGACGGGGAATGTCGCGCGAGCGCGGATCTACAACGCGTTGCACCGGGTCGATACGCCGTTCTCGGAACGCAGTTCAGGCTTTGTCTGGTTCTTCTCGTTCCTGGTGAGATTCGCCCAGATCCGCAACGAGTCGACGCCCGTCATCCTGTTGCTCGACGAGCCCGGGCTGACCTTGCACGGCAAGGCGCAGTTGGATCTCCAGCGGTTTTTCCGGGAGCGGCTGGCACCGCATCACCAGATCATCTTCTCGACGCATTCGCCGTTCATGGTGCCTGCAAACGACCTCGGCAGCGTGCGCGTGCTGCAGGACATGGTGGAGCACAAGGGCGCGCGCCGCATTCCCTTGGGAACCAAGGTGGTGGGACACGCGCAGACGCAGGATGCCGACGCCCTGTTCGCGTTGCAGGCCGCAGTCAGCCAGCCTTGATCGTCCCGGCGGCCGCAGCGTGGCGTGCGGCGTGATGGCCCGTCGGCCGAGGCCGCGCGGACCGCTCGCTCAGCCACCCAGCAGCCGCATCAAGGCCGATGCCGGCGCGGCCGCGACGGCTCGGTCGTCCTGCTCGTCTTTCAACGCCACACCGCTGAGCTGACGGCGCCGGGCCTCGCCTAGCAACCCGTGCAGCTTGGCCGCCGCTGCGGCGGGTGGCAGCCCCTGCGGGCGCACGTTGGAGATGCAGTTGCGCTCGGCATCCACCCGCCCCACGCGCGGCGCCCAGCTGAAGTAGAGCCCCAGGCTGTCCGGCGCCGACAGGCCCGGCCGTTCGCCGATCAGCACGACGACGCAGCGTGCATTCAGCAGCGCGCCCACTTCGTCGCCCAGCGCCACGCGAGCCTGCGTGGCGATGACCGGTGGCGCCCAGGTCCAGCCGCCCTCTGCGCACAGCCGCTCACGCAGCGCGGTGAACACGGGCAAGGCCTGGCGCTGCAGGGCCAGCGCCGAGAGACCATCGGCCAACACGAAAGCCAGGTCGGCCGCGGGCACACGCTGTGCCGCCAGGGCGGCCGCCGACGACGCGGCCAGGCGGCGGCCGAGGTCTGGCCGCTGCAGGTAGGTGGCGCGGTCCACCGCCTGGCTGTGCACGCGCAGGGGCGCCTCGCCAAGCGCACGCAGGCCGGCGAGCAACTCGTCGACCTGCAGCGGCAGGTGCACGGCATCGCGTGCGGCCGCATGCGCCTGCTGGAAGGCCAGGTGCGCCGCCGTCGGCACGCTCGCGCCGGCACGGCCCAGGCCGATGCGCGCGGCGGTGTAGGCCCGCAGACGCGACCAGGGTTGCTCGACGACGCTCACGCCTGCTCCAGCAACCGAGCGAAGCGCTCGGGCACGCCGGCCGCCAGCTGCGGCGCCTCGGCCGCGAACACGCCCATGCGCTGGAGCCAGGCTTCGAACTCGGGCGCGGGCCGCAGCCCCAGCAGGCGGCGCATGGCCAGCGCGTCGTGGAAGCTGGTGCTTTGGTAGCCGAGCATGATGTCGTCCGAGCCGGGCACGCCCATGATGTAGTTGCAGCCCGCCGTGCACAGCAGCGTCAGCAGGCTGTCGACATCGTCGACATCGGCCTCGGCATGGTTGGTGAAGCACACATCCACGCCCATCGGCAGGCCCATCAGCTTGCCCGCGCAGTGGTCTTCCAGGCCCGCGCGCTGGATCTGCTTGCCGTCAAACAAGTACTCGGGCCCGATGAAGCCCACGACGCTGTTGACCAGCAGCGGCTCGAAGTGCCGTGCCACCGCGTACGCGCGGCATTCCAGCGTCTGCTGATCGCAGCCGTGATGGGCGCCGCTGGACAGCGCGCTGCCCTGGCCGGTCTCGAAATACATGACATGCCGCCCGCCACGGCGCAGCGACAGGGCCGCCTGCCGCGCCTCGTCCAGCAGCGCGAGCGTGATGCCGAAGCCGCGGTTCGCCCCCTCGGTGCCGGCGATGGACTGGAGCACCAGGTCCACGGGCGCGCCGCGCGCCATGGCCTCGATCGTCGTCGTCACATGCGTCAGCACGCAGCTCTGCGTGGGGATGTCGTGATGCGCGATGACCGCGTCCAGCATCCGCAACAGGCGCATGACCTGCGGGAGGTTGTCCGTCGCCGGGTTGATGCCGATGACGGCATCGCCCGAGCCCATCAGCAGGCCATCGAGCAGGCTGGCGGCGATGCCGGTCTCGTCGTCGGTGGGATGGTTGGGCTGCAACCGCGTGGCGAGGCGCCCACGCAGGCCCACGGTGCTGCGGAACTGCGTGACCACCTCGCAGCGCTGCGCGATCAGCAGCAAGTCCTGCACGCGGCACAACTTGGTGACGGCGGCGGCCATCTCCGGCGTCAGGCCCGCCGCGATGGCGGCCGGGTCCACCGCGCCGGCCAGCAAGGCGTCGCGCAGCGCCCCCACGGTGAGGTGCCCGATGACCGCGAAGGCGCCGGCGTCGTGCGTGTCGACGATCAGCCGGGTCACCTCATCGTCTTCATAGGGCACGACCGATTCCTGCAGAAACGCCTTCAGCGGCAGGTCGGCCAGCGCCAGCTGCGCCGCAACGCGCTCACGCGCATGGGCCGCCGCCACGCCGGCCAGTTCGTCGCCCGACCGCCGCGGGCTGGCCTTGGCGAGCAAGGTGCGCAAGTCAGCGAAATGGAAGCGTTCGCCGGCAACGGTGTGCGTGATGCCCATGCCGGCAAGCGTACGCAAGACGCGCGCCAAACGCATGACGGTTTAGCGACACGACAACGTCGCTTCGCCGCCGCCCCCTGAAGCCGACCATGCCGCGCCCGCCACCGTGCGGGTGTTGCCGCTCAGCAGGGGCGGCTCGCCACAACCATCCCCAGCCGTTGTGGACAACTCTGTTGGTAGCGCGGTAGGAGAGCTTGCAACCCGTTGATTTGCAAGGCGCCAGGTTCCCCTGCCACTTCATGAGGCAGCCAGCCGCCACGGCTCATCGCGTGGCCTCGCCTTGGTCCGCCACGGGCCTATTCCGGCATTTTTTTTCACCAGCAAGCCGCCAATCATTCGGTGCGCCGCCACTCTGCCGGCGCGCCCCAGCCATCCCCATCCGTTGTGGACAAATCTGTTGGCAGTGCGGGTGGAAAGACTGCAACCCCTTGATTTACAAGGCACTTGCTTCCGCTGCCACTTCATGAGGCAGGTGAACTCGGCACGCCATGGCGGCGGTGGGCGCGCCGCCCGGGCGCCTGCAGGCCAGCCCGCCCCACGGCAACGGCCGGCCTGCGCTGAGCTGCAGCAGTTGGTGCCATGCAGGCGCCGCTGGCGGCGTCTCGGTGTTCAGCTCAAGCGCCTTTTCTTGGTTCAGGCCGAGCCACCCACCACGCCGACACCACGATCAGCAGACCGCCGATCCAGCCCTGCACCGCCATCTGCTCGCCCATCCACAACACCGCGATCAGCGCACCCCACATCGGCTCGCTGCCCATGAGCAAGGCCACACGTGAAGGGCTGGTGCGCGATGCCGCGTAGTTCTGCACGAAGAACGCAAACAACGTGCAGAACAGCACCAGGAAGGCCATGGCCAACCAGAACGGCGCACTGCGGGGCAGCGGTGGCCACGCGGTGCCGTGCACGGCCAGCATCAGCAGCGCCGAACCCAGCGCCATCACGCCCATCTGCACCGCCGTCACCGTAAGCGCGGGCAGTCCATGCCGTTGGCCCAGGCGACGCGTCAGGCAGACCATGACGCCACGAAGCAAGGCCGCCAGCACCATCAGGAGGTCGCCCCAAGCCAGGCTGGTCGCCCCGCCGTGCTGGAACGCCAGCAGACCGGCGCCCAACAAGGACACGGCCGCGGCCACCAGCACCGTGCGGTTAGGCCGGGTGCGGAGCAGCCACCACTCACACAAGGGGGTAAAGGCCACGCACAGGCTGATCAGGAATGCCGCGTTGGACGCGGTGGTGAACGACACGCCAAAGGTCTCGCAGACGAACACAGCCAGCAGCACGACGCCCAGCATCGAAGCCCCTGCCAACGCAGCCGGCCATGACGCCACCGACAGTCCGCGCAGCGCGGGCAGCAGGATCACAAACGTCAGGCCGAACCGCAGCACCAGGAACTGCAGCACAGGCATCTGCCCAGTGGCCAGTTTGGCGGCGCTGTAGCTACCGCCCCAGATCACTGCCACCAGCAGCAACAAGCATTCAACCAGCCCGAGCAGGGGCCGCGGCCGTCTGCCCGCACTGAACAGGCCCTTCGCACCTGCGGCGATGGATAACGGGCTCATGCGTTCACCTTGGTGAATGCAATCACCAGAACGTCCCGATATGCCTCCTGGCCAGCATCCTCCGGCGCCACCGGCGAAACCACATGCATGGTGTGCGCGTCCTTGCCGATCAAGATATCCAGCGGCTTCTGAAGCGTTCTCTGCCAAAGCACCTGCTGGTTGTTGTCGGTCACCGTCGTCTCGCCCCCCACCACGTTGCGCCGCGACACCATCATGCTCACGATGTAGTCCACGCCATCCCTGTGCAGGCCTTCCGGTGTCGGATGACCTTTCTCATCGGCTTTGGCCACGATCCGATACGGATGCAGGCGGATGTTCCAGTGCTGGGCACGTCCCTCGCATTGGTCATACAGGGCCGTGAGCCAGTCGAGCAACCGGTTCAGTAGCTGGTGCGACACGAATGCTGCCTCCAACGGGTCGAAGACCCGCGCAATATCGCCATTGAGCCTGTTGATGTATTTGGGCTGCTCGTAAGGCCCGTGCGGCAACTGCCGCCGGGCCGAGCCGGCCGGTGCATCGAACGCTCCGTAGCGGCGCAAGCGGTAGGTGCCTCCATCACCCATATGGCGATCCGGCATGAGCCTGGACCAGTACGACGCAAAGCTACGGATCTCGTCCTGTGGCAGTGCAAGGATGCTGCCCAGGGTATCGCCCGCGATGAACAGAAAGCGCTGGCGGTTGAGTTGACGACCGAAACTCTCGGCCTGGGCAGCTTCGACAGACTGGGCCTCGATGGTGTCGCCTGTCATGCCGGCACCTCTTCGGCACAGGTCGCCAGGACCTCGCGAGTGCGTGGTTCGAAGTTGTCCCGAACCAGGCCCTTTTCCCAGGCGTCGCGGTCGGTGAGGTAGAGGGGCTGATGCGCCTTGATCGAGCAAACGTCCATGCCCCCCTGGCGCAAACCGTAGCGAATACTGCCGGTCACCTTTTCCGACGCATGGCAGATGAATGCGTCGGCGCACTGCCGCAAAGGAGCAAACCAGCGACCTTCGACAGCCTCGCGGGTCCACAACAATTCCAGCGCCACCTTTTCCCGCAGCAGCTCAGCGTCCAGCACCGCCGTTTCGATGTGCCGGTAGGCGTCCATGAGAATCGTTGCCGCAGGGGCTTCACGCACTTCAAGGACTTTTTCTCCTCCTTCGAGGTGCTCCAGTCCGCTGTACCGGCCAATGGAATAGGCACCCACGGTGCTGTTGAGATGGGCGATCAGGGGCACAAGGTCCATGGGCTGCTGATCGATGGCCACAGGAATCCCCGCGTGAAAATCGATCTGGATCTCCCGCGCCTTCAGCGGCGATGCAGGCGAACGGGTCCATTCAAACAGCGACGGCGGCACCCAGAACCCTTCGGGGTTGTCGATGGATCCTGATTCAAATTCACGGCACCAGAGATTGGCGTCGCCGCTGATGCCGCGTGCCTGGAAGCGCGCGAGCCCCAACTGTTTGAGGACTTCGATCTTCTCGTCGCGCGTAAGAATCGATCGCTCGTAGGGCGTGCCGTAGCAGCCCGAATAGCCCAGTTGGGCAATGGCGCCATTGAGCCTGCGGAGGCTGTTCTGAGACTGGTTGGCTGTGTGAACGATGGCGTCACATCCCAGCTCGCGCGCGACCCGAACGGCCACCTTGGCCAGGATGGGGCGAGACAGCGACGAGCTGACCGGGTACATGCCGAGGTACTTCGCCTGTGCCCGGATGGCAGGTGCGACGGCTTCGCGCGCGAACATTTCTCGTGCGTCGACGATGGCCAACTCGGCACCGAAGAAATCGGCGATCTCCTGGAGGTCCTGGACTCGGCAGCCTTCACCCACGTCCACCGAGAGTGCGGTGATGCGCAACTTGCGCTGCGAAAGCTCCTTCAGCACATAGCTGCTATCAAGGCCACCACTGAATAGCGTCAGCACATGATCGACCTGACCTTGCATGGCATCGAGATCTTCGAAGCTGCGAATCCGGCGCGTCGGCATGCCAATTCCTCCTGAATGCTGTTGGCTTGCCCATTGTTTGTTCCCCCTCCTGCGGTGACTAGACTCGGCGCCAGAACAGGAGTTGTGCATGGCGAGAACAGAAGACTTCCTGGAGGTGCTGCACGAGTTGGTGGCGTTCGTCCGTGTGGCGGAGTCGGGTAGTTTTTCGGCGGCTGCGCGGCGGCATGGGCAGACGCCGTCCGCCATCAGCCGCCAGGTCGCGCGCCTGGAAAACGCCATGGGAATCTCTCTCATGCAACGCACGACCCGGCAGTTGCGCCTGACCGAGGCCGGCATGCAGGTGTTGGAGCGCGGGCGCGAGCTGGTGGCCGCCGCACAGGCCAGCATGCGGGTGGCCGAAGGACATATGGGCAAGCCCAAGGGGCTGGTCCGCGTCAGCGCCCCCAAAGCGCTGTCCCGCCATGTGCTGCAGCCGCACGTGCTGTCATTCCTGCAAAAGTATCCTGAAGTGGATGTGCATCTGCTGGTGGCCGACCGACCGGTGGATCCTTTGCGAGAAGGTTTCGATCTCGTGATCCGCCTGACCGACGACCCGCCGCAGGGCATGGTGGCGCGCTCATTGATGCCCGTGCGTCAACTGGTGCTGGCCAGTCCGGCCTATCTGGCGGCGAACGAGCG
>JACCDP010635385.1_pt1 | contig 12497 bp, 11 predicted proteins | sample 7445841 | NCBI WGS metagenome assembly JACCDP01 (sample SAMN15323441, study PRJNA562643) | freshwater metagenome | isolation source: river surface water | place: USA:Blue River Watershed | collected 2017-08-17
AAAAAGACAAGTACCGCGCTGTTTGGAACCAAGGTTTGACCGGCGCGCTGAACTACTACCGCGCCTCACCCCTGCGCCCGCCACGTGCAGACGACCCGGCGGCCCAAGCCATCACCCTGCCCGCCGCAATGCTGCAAGTGGACGTGCCGACCTTGGTGATTTGGGGCATGCAAGACATCGCCTTGCCACCGGGTTTGATTGAGGGCTTGGAAGCCTATGTGCCGGATCTCACACTGCATGAGATTGAAGAAGGCACGCATTGGTTGGTGCATGAGCAAGGCATGAGGGTGGCGGGGTTGATTCAAGAATGGTCCGCGCAGGAAAATTCGAAAAAATTTATAAGTAATTAAATCAATGATGAATATGGCTACTTTTAATTTAAAAGCAGAATTGATTGCCAAATGGGCGATGGTTGTATTGTTTTTTTCGCTATCGACTTCACGCAGTTTGTTTGCGATGTCAGCTTTTGTGATGATATTGGCTTGGCTGGCTTCAGCGCAATGGCGCCAAAAACTGACGACCTTGCTTGAAAAGCCTGCTGCGCTTTGGATCACAGCTCTGGTGGCTTGGATGTATTTGAGTATCTTATGGAGCGAAGGTAGCCCAGAGTCGATTTTGTATGCCGCAAAAGTTCAATGGCAGTTGCTGCTGATTCCCATTATTGTGACGCTAGCCCATAATGATCAATGGATCAAAAAATGCTGGAATGGATTTGCAATGGGTATGACAGTGCTCATCGCGCATATCTACTTGATGCAAGTTGTTGCAATTCCTTGGGTGCATTCAGAGGGGCCAGAAAGGGTATTTTTTAATCCCATTCCTCAATCCATAGGTTTAGGCATTTTTTCTGCTTGGTGTATTTTTAAATTGATTAGCGGATCGGCAAGTAAATTCTACAAACTTGTACTTCTCCTTTTATTTATAGCTGCAAGTTATTCAATCTTTGAAATAAGCCAGCAAAGATCAGGATATATTGCTTGGCTAGTTGCATGCTCAACTGTCTTGATTCTTTCTCTTTCCTCAAGGCAGAGAGTATTTGCTTTGGTTTCAATCTTGATTCTTTTTGCTGGCATCGTCATCAACAGTTCAAAAATTCAAGGCAGAATTGAATTAGCCAAACAAGATATTTTAAGCTACGATTTTAAAAATAATTACACTTCTATTGGCTCTCGACTGCATATGTGGTTTACTGGAGTTCAGCTAATTAAAGAAGCGCCTTTGACAGGTCATGGATTAGGTAGTTATCCCATTGTGTCGGCGAATAAATTTAAAGATCCAGCCATGTGTTCGATTGCTTGTGTTCACCCACACAATCAATTTATTTTTTACGCCATTGAGCTTGGAAGTATAGGTTTAATCTTATTTCTAGGATTTATCGCTTCATCTTTCAAGCGTTCTGCCAATCAACTAGACTCAAGGCACGTGTCCTCAGCAGCTTTACTTGTTTTGATCATAAGCAGTATGGCAGATGCAACCATGTGGTATCGAGGATTTCTTTATTTATTTATTCCATTACTAGCACTGAATGTAGCGACAAGATTAAAAAATCATGAAAAAATTTGATAATTGCATTGCCATAGTTTGCACAGAAACATTTTTAGACTTCTCGCTGTTTCTAGCTTCAGAACTAAAAAAACAGAATTTTATTAACTATGATGTTGTTATTTGTTCCGGGGATGATCTCTCCCATCGAATGCCTGAAAATGTTCAATTTTTTAAAATTGATGCGGAGCAATTTACAAAAGATCTGCCAACCACGCCGCGCCTTCAAAAATTTTGTTATTGGAGAATACCTGCAATAGAAGTTTTATCTGAAATTTATGAAAAAATTTTGTATTTAGATACGGATATTTTTGTGAATGGCGAAGGCATTGGATATTTATTTAATATTGACTTGAAAAATCATGTCATTGCTGCAGTCAGGGATGCACATCAAATTGTAAGACCGAGCAGATTGCCCATAGAAAATTCCGTATTAAATTTAGGTTTCAGTGATTATTTTAATGCTGGTTTTCTATTGATCAACGGTCTGCGCTGGAAGTCAACAAACAGCTATTTGAAAATTCAAGAGATCGGCCGGAAATATCCGCATGCATTGACTGCATATGATCAAAGCTTGCTTAACCTGATGTGCGATGGTGATTGGCTTGAACTTTCACCGGTTTGGAACTGGCAATATGGTTACAGAAATTGCTTTATCACAGATATCATCTCTCCAAAGCTAATTCACTTCTGTGGAAATGGTAAATTTTGGAATATTTCGGATGTCATGATTCCTACTCGATATAGAGAAGCTTATTATTTATACTTGCATCAAACTTTGCCAACCGATTTTCCTTTGAGTACTATTAATTCTGAATTTTTTAAGTTGTTTTTAAAAAATCTATGGTATTTTAAACAGCATACAGAATATGTTTCTAAATTTAAAAATGCTTATATGACAATCAGTCATTCTAAAAACTAACTCTCTTCATGTGTGAATGGTTATGATTTCAAATTTTTGAAATGCATTACTCTGAAAATCTAATTTTAGATCTCTATGCTATTTTCTCTCCAATAGACCTGCATCCAATCAACTACCCCCGAGCCATAATGGGGAAAACGATCCCAATTTCCTTGTGGTGGAAATACCAAATCAATAGGTCTTGGTTTGCCGTGAAAAATTACTAACTTTACAGTTTCTGCAGGTTTTTTAGGAGGTCTAAATCTGTCAATCAGAAGTGGTTGACGTAAATGGTATTTAAAACTAACCAACCATTCCTGCGGCCAGTACGCGATATCTTTAACGGCTTCATGCAAATATTGTTGCTCTATCTTGAATTTTTCAATAATAGCGTCTCTGTCTGACTGCAATCTATCAACAACAGATCCAAGATTTCCTATATCAAATGCAAAAACACTCGACATGGTTCTTGGGGGTAAATTTGAGCTTGTCCAAGGTGCATTGTTGATGGCAATGAGTGGGCCCTTCATTTCAAATAACGGATCAAGGTTACCCAAAATCACGGTATCCAAATCAATAAAAAGGCAGCGTCCTTTTAATCCATATAAGTCCGATTTGAATACGCTTATCTTTGGCCAAGCACCATTGTAATAATGCCATTCGTCCAGCCCAATATCTGGAATTGGGAAAACTTCAACATCAGGATCGATACCTTCAGGTTGATTGGTCAAGCATACAAATCGAAAATCACTAGAGATGTTCTTCTGACATGCATGAAACAAAACATTAACGTATTCAGCGGGGTAAATAGTGCCCCATTTCATACAAAGAACAACTTTAGGATGAATCATGATTTTTTACTTTGAAAAAATTTGTCCAGTTTGGGTCAAATAAAACATTTTCTTAAACAAGTCTTGTAACCGTCTTTTATAGGTAGGCATGCGGCGATACCAATGGTATTTGTTGACATTTGCGAACGAGCTTCCTGTAATGGTGCTTTGGTTTTCATCATCAACATTACTTGGGAAGGGTTCAAGGCCAAATCGTCTCAAGCGATGATGATGGACTCTGTCAAGCAGCAGATCGATTGGCAACTGAATGGGCAACATGAGTGGCAACAAATTAAATGCCGAATGTTTGTTCATCAGATAAGCCCCCATACCAGTCAACGGTCCAATATAGGCATTTAACGCATACCCTTCCAATTTGGCTTGACACACAGGTTGCTTGGCCCTGATTTTGTTCAGATTCAAAATATCCCATTTGTCTTTATGCTCAATTGCAATACGGATTGCATTCAAAAAATCTGGTCCGAACACCACATCGTCCTCAAGAACCAAAAGGGTTTCACTGTCTGAATCTAGAAATTTTTGCCAGGCACGCAAATGGGAGTGATAGCAACCAATCTCCCCCTTCAAGACATCGCGTCCAACATTTCGTTGAAAAAGGGGAATATCAACAGAGTCCTGAAGTGTTGCCCACTCAGCCGTACCGTCTACTGCAGGGAATCGGGTGTAACTCAAGCCCAAGTCAGACAATCGTTGCTCCATCACAAGACGTCGCCGCTCTGACCTGTCTAGATTAATCAACAGCACCATCAGGTCAGGAAAGTTTGCCTGACTCATGACGCAGTCTCAACAAACGTTTTCTGTTGGTCAAGTTGCCAAAAATCTAATGACTGCAAAACCTCAGTGAACTGCTTGGCAGACTGGCCACTACCAAAATCATGATTGATTGATGCGTTGTGATGCCATTGCTTGGCAATGAATTGGCTGATGGTTTGTTGATCAAGCGCGGAAGCATTAACAATCGACGCCGCCTGCGCCCGGTTGTTCTGCCGGCTGCCCACATCCAAACTGGGCAAACCCAAAAACGGTGCTTCGCGCACACCTGCGCTGCTGTTGCCCACCATCACGGCGGCATTCTTCATCAGTTCACTGAAATAGTTGAAGCGCATGGAGGGGATGAGGCGGAATCGGTCTTTGGGCAGGGCTTCAATGACGGCAAAGATGTCGTCGGTGCCCGGGTCGTTGTTGGGCGCAATCACGACGAAATTTTTGCCACTGGCCTCCAAGGCAGCAAACAACGATTGCGCTTGTGCGCCCATCGTGTCCACCTCGGACGTCACCGGATGAAAAATCACAATCCCGAAGTCGTCAAAGGGAATGGCGTAGCGTGCCTTGACCTCTGCCATGGTCACGCCAGAGGGCTGCGCATGGGTGTCCAATTCGGGCGAGCCAATGTTGAACACTCGTTCAGGCGCCTCACCCAAGGACAGCACGCGGGCTTTGGCGGCTTCGCTGCTGACGAAATGCGTGGCGCACAGTTTGGTGTTGCAGTGCCGAATGCTTTCATCAATCGTGCCGGATACCTCGCCGCCCTCGATGTGGGCGGAGCGGATGTAGCGCATGGCGCAGACAATGCTGGCGGCCATGGCTTCCACGCGGTCGCCGTGGATGATGACCAGATCGGGCCGGTGCTCATGCACAAAGTCTGAAAAGCCCAAAATGGTTTTGGACAAAATGAAATCCAGCGCATCGCCTTCGCGCTGGTTCACAAACTCAAAAAACGCAGCGCCAGCAAAACGCCGCACTTCCAAGCGCGTCTCACCATAACGGCTCATCATGTGCATGCCGGTGATGAAAAAAGTGATCTCAAATCCAGCCACCTGTGCCGCCTTGGCCAGGGGCTCCAGCTTGCCAAAGTCGGCGCGCGTGCCGGTCACAAACAACAGCTTTTTGCCAGTGATGGGCGCAGCTTCCAAGCTCATGCAGGACGCTCCACGCCTTCAACATCGGTCCATTGCAGTTGTTGATTGCGCTTGACGGCTTGGGTCAAGCGCGCGCCAATCAAGCGGTCAAAGTACTGCACCGAAATCTCGCCAGAACCAGGGCGGCGCGCCCAAATGTCTTGCTCGCCGAGCACATGACCGGCCGGCAAGTCTTTGTCCGCCACCACTGAGCCGCGTGCAAATCGGTAAACATCTTCTTCGGGCGCGGTGCGCACTTTGGGGTTGTGCAAAGCCGTGTGGATCTCTTTGGATCGGTCAATCAAAAAACGCAGTTCGGCCGGGTCCATCGAGCATGAAATATCTGGGCCTTTGCGGTAGCGTGTGTCGGTGAAATGGCGCTCCAAAATACACGCGCCCAAGGCCACGGCAGACAAGGCCATTTCAGGGCCGATGCTGTGGTCTGAAAAACCCACCACCGCATTGGGAAAGGCTTGTCGCAATTCTGTGATGCCCCGCAAACTCACAATCTCTGGGGGGGATGGATACAAGTTTGTGCATTCCAACAAGGCGTAGTCAATGCCCGCATCTTCCAGAATTTGCACCGAGGGTCGCATGCTGTCGATGGTTTGCATGCCGGTGCTCATGATCACGGGTTTGCCCATGCGGGCAATGTGGCGAATCAGGGGCAAATGGTTGCACTCACCCGAGCCAATCTTGAAGGCGGCCACACCAATCTCATTCAAAAAATCGGCCGCAGCTCTGGAAAAAGGCGTTGAGATGTAAATCATGCCCAGCGACTCGGCGTGTTTCTTCAATGCAATTTCATCGTCCTTGCCCAGTGCGCACTCTTGCATCACATGCCAAATGGATTTGTCCGCATTGGGCGGGAAAATGGTTTTGGCCTCGTCGGTCATTTCATCATCGACAAAATGCGTTTGGTGCTTGACGATTTCACAACCGGCCAAATGCGCTGCGCTGACCATGGCTTTGGCCACCTCCAAGCTGCCACCGTGGTTGATGCCGATTTCAGCAATCACCAACGGTGCTTGGTTCAATCCAATGTGTCGATGTCCGATTTTCATAATAGCGTTTGACGGGTTGTACAAAAGAGCGTGTTGGAGAGGCCTTGCCGCTAAACAGCGGTCCAGCCGCCGTCGACAAAGAATTGTTGTCCGGTTGAATAAGCAGATGCATTGGACACCAAATAAATCACCATGCCCACCATGTCTTCGCGCTTGGCCATGCGGCCCAGTGGGGTGCGTGCCGCATAGCGTTTGACGAACTCGGGGTCGTGCTTGTTCTCCACGCCACCAGGCACCAAGGTGTTGACACGAATCCCCTTGTCGCCCCAGTAGGTGGCCAACCAACGGGTCAAGCCGTGCACGCCTGCTTTGGTGGCTGAGTAACCTGGGAACGAAGCGAACTTCATCCCCTCGTAAATCCGATGGTCGGGGCCCACCACACCATAGGTGCTGGACACATTCACCAAGCTGCCGCCGCCCGACTTGAGCATGGCTTTGCCACCTTCACGCGCCACCAAAAAAACGCCCGTGAGGTTGACCTTGAGCACTTCTTCCCAAACGGCAAGCGGGTAGTCTTCAAAAGGCGAAAACACTGCACCCTGTCGCATCAGGTGTTCACCGGTGGCGGCGGCGTTGTTGAGCACCGCATCCACGCGGCCAAATGTCGCCATCACATCGGCAAACAACTGCACCACTTGGGCCTCTTGGCCCACATCGCAATTCACGCCATGCGCGACCACGCCCGTGGGTGTCTGCACCAACTTGGCTTTGCCAATTGGGTCGGCGGCGGCCAAATCAGCCATGACCACTTGTGCACCGTGATCAGCCAAGGCTTGGCAATAGGCCGAACCCAGCAAACCGGTGCCCCCAGTGACGACCACGACTTTGCCTGTGAGATTGAATCGATCTTGCATGTTGTTTCTTCTGTTTCAAAAAAATAAGGGCGGTTAGAGGCCCAGGCGTTTGCGCATGAGGTACTCCACCAACTCAAAGTCAAATTCGCTGTCGATGTCCAAGCTTTTGTCAACGCCAATGTCATAGCCCTGCGTGCGCCCTGACAACAAGCCGGTGCCGCTGCGCAAATAAGCCGGAGACAGCACATAAATCGAAGCCACATGCTCAAACACCTTGGGTGCATCTTGTCGACGCACGATCGGCTTGGGCAGTTGCTTGCAAATTCTTTGCGACCCGTCCACCACTTCAAGCATGTTGAAGTAGGGATTCTTGCGCGCTTCACACACCGAGAACACGGCATCCATGTGTGCAGTTTTGAATTGGGCGATGGCTTGGGAGATGTCCGCCACATCACGCAGCGGCGAGGTGCAATCCAAATCGACAAAGAGGTCTATTGGTTCTGCTGGGAAATGCTGGTCGCAGGCTTGCAGCGCATGCTGCCAAACCTCCCACTTGCCAGCTTTGTCGTCGGCCAAGGCGTCGGGGCGCATGAAGGGCACCAAGGCCCCGTGAGCCACTGCCACTTCAGCAATGGCTGGGCTGTCGGTGGACACCACCACACGCGTGATGTCTGGGCAGGCCAAAGCTTGCTCGATGCTCCAGGCAATCAGCGGCTTGCCCAGCAAGGGGCGGATGTTCTTGCCTGCGACACCTTTGGAGCCGCCACGCGCACCAATCACACAAGTGATGTTCATAGTCAATTCTTTTTCAAATCCAACGAAGGGCCCAACGCCTGCGGGCGCACACAACAACGCGTGGCTGCCGATTCGTGCGCGGCCAATGCCACTTTTAACACAGCCAACGCGTCCGCCAAGGGGGATGCAGCAGCGATGTCGGGTTGGCGAATGCGACTCAAAAAATGCGCCATGTGCTGCTGAAACATGCTGTTGCGCTCGAAATTTGCGGGCACCCGATGCACGATGTCCACTGGCCCCGAGGCCTTTTGCAGCTCTACCAAGCCTTGCATGAAGTTCCATCTCAACACGCCATGGCGCCCCACGATTTCCAACTCATGGCCATAGCCGGGGCGGACATAGTCCAAGTGAACTTGTGCCAGCGCCCCCGAGGCCAAACGCAAGCCTATTTGCGCAATGCCTTCGGTCTCGATTTCTAAGGATGGGACCACCTGGGTCATGGCGGTGACGTCTTCTACGGGCCCGAGCAACCAATGCACCAAGTCGAGCTCGTGAACCAGATCGAACACCACGCCACCACCGGTGGCCTTGAAAGCGCCATAGCCTTGTCGGTGGTCGGTACCAGGGCGCCAATCAGGCAGCCATTGGCCCAATGCGGCGCGCATGTACATGATGTCGCCCAAGTCACCACTGTTTAAAAATTGTTGAATCCACAATAAGTTTGGATGAAAGCGCCACATGAAGCCCGCTTCCACCACCAAGCGGTGCTGGGCCACCAATTGCGAGAGCTGATCGGTGCCCGACAAGGACACCGCAAGCGGCTTTTCCAAAAACAAATGCTTCTTGGCCTGGGCGGCCTGCAAAGCCACGGCCATGTGCTGATCGGTGCGGTTGGCCACCACCACACCATCGACATCAGAGGCCAACGCGGCAGACAAGTCTGTCAAGCGCGTGACGCGCGCATCAAGGGGGTTGGTGTCGGCGTTTGGTCGATAGCTGTAGGACAGCACTTGCACGCCAGCGCTGAGCAAATTGGCGATGTGCCTCTTTCCAATAGAGCCAGTGCCAAGGACGAGGATTTTCATGTTCACCATCTCAGGGCCTTACTATACTGTCCCCACCCTCTTCTACTCACGATGCGCCTTCTATCTATTTCATTTCCGGGCGGAGACAGCCGTTGAGACGTTTTCTACCCCATTGGCATCTTCGCGTGTTGATGGCGCTTTACGAAACCGCTTGGCACGTGTTCATGCCCTTGGTGCTGCTTTTTTTGTGGCGTTTGGGTCGACGCGAGCCACTTTACCGACAGCATTGGCGCGAGCGATGGGGCGACACCCCCACATCACTGATCAAACCTATCTGGGTTCATTCGGCATCGATGGGTGAATTGCGCGGTGCAGCACCCTTGGTGCAAGCTTTGTTGGATGCCGGTTACCCGATCATGCTCACCACACTCACGCCAGCCGGTCGCACGGCAGCGGGTGTTTTGTTCCAGCAGGCCATCCACAGTGGCATGTTGCAAGTGGCGTTTGTGCCGTTTGAGTGGCGTTCAGCCGTGCACAAGTTCATCCGCCATGTTCGCCCCCGCATGGTCATGATGACTGAAATAGACACCTGGCCGGTGCTGCTCAAAACCGTTCAACAACAAGGCATACCCTTGTGCATCGCCAACGCGCAATACCCGAAACAAAGCTTGGCGCGCGACCTGGCGTGGGGTGGCTTCAGGTCCGCGCTGTTTCAAGCCTACGACTTGGTGTTGTGCAAGTCTGAAACACATGCCCAGCGGTTTCGTTCTGTGGGTTGCCAGCAAGTGGTGGTGGTTGGTGAAACACGCTTTGACTTGCCCATTGCCCCGACCCAAACAGCAGCGGCTGAGTCCTTGCTGAATGCATGGGGCTTGAAGGCCACCCCAACACGCGCTGTGGTGTGCTTCACCAGCGCCGTGGTGGGCGAGGATGCGTCATTTGTGCAGGCGATGGCATTGCTGCAAGCGGGCTTGAAGCAACGCAACCAAGCCCGTCCCTTGATCGTTTATGTGCCGCGCAGTCCCCAACGTTTTGATGAAGTCGCTGCGCTTTTGCAAGCAGCTGGACAACAGGTGGTCAGGCGCAGTCAAGTGTTGAACGAACAGCTGCAAGCCCACGACCCTTTGCTCGACATGAAGGATGTGGATGTGCTGCTGGGTGACTCTTTGGGTGAAATGTTTTTTTACCTGTCCCTGTCGCAACTGGTGGTGGTTGGAGGTTCTTTTGTGCCCACCGGCGCGCACAACATCATCGAACCCTTGGCCTTGAAAAAACCGGTCATGGTCGGTCCCAGCATTTGGGGCATTGAATACCCAGGCGTTGAAGCCTTGGCCTGCGGGGTGTTGCAGCAGCACATGACGGTACCGTCTTTGGCGGCAGCCATGCTTGAATTGCTGAGCAACCCCCAAGCCTATGCTCAAGCCATGGCGGGCGCAGAAAGCTTTTACCAAGAACACGCAGGCTCTACGGCAAAACACTTGGCCGTGCTGCTGCCTTGGCTCAAGGCCCACAACGCATGAAAACAGCCGGGGCGCTTCAAACCTACTTGCTGCTGGCCAAGGCATTGCGGCCGCTGTGGCAATGGCTTTTGAAGAAGCGACTTGCGCGCGGCAAAGAAACCCCGCAAAGCCTGCTTGAGAAATGGGTGGTGTCGCCGCCGCCCAGACCGTCTGGGCCCTTGGTCTGGGGCCACGCCGTGGGGGTGGGTGAAGCGATGGCTTTGTACGGCTTGTTTCAAAACATCAGCAAACGCTGGCCGCAAGCGCATTTTTTAATCACCACCACAGCCCGCACCTCTGGCGATGCTTTGCACAAAAACGGCTTGCAGCCTGGTTTCACGCACCAGTTTTCACCGGTGGACACGCCGGAGACTGTGCGTCGTTTTCTAGACCATTGGCAACCTTCACTGGCGGTGTGGTGCGAAATGGATTTGTGGCCGGCCTTGCTTCACGCCACAGCTCAACGCCGCATTCCACATGCCTTGGTCAATGCCCGGCTCGAGCCCGCCGCCTTGGCCAAACGGCGCTGGGGCCGCTGGCTTTATCAAGCCTTGTTGCCCAGCTTCAGCACCTTGTGGGCGCAAAACGAAGAAGCCCGCCAAGGCCTGATCGCCTTGGGTGCGCCTGCTGACAAGGTGGTGGTCACCGGCACCATCAAGGCCATGTCAGCACCGCTGCGTTGCGATGAGGCTCAACACACTGCTTGGCTACAAGCCTTGTCCAACAGACCTGTTTGGTTGTTGGCCTCCAGCCACCCGCCAGAGGAAGCACTGGCGCTGCAAGTACACCAATTGCTGTTGCTGTCGCACCCCAACGCTTTGCTGCTGATTGCGCCGCGTGACCCCCACCGTGGCCCCGAGATTGCCCAACTTTGCACAGCGCCGAGTTTGCTGCGCAGTCAAACGAATGCCTTGCCCGCGCACGAAGCCGTGTACATCGCCGACACGATAGGGGACATGGGCTTGTGGTATCGGCTGGCCCCGATTGCCATGCTGGGCGGCTCATGGGCCCCGATTGGCGGACACAACCCCCATGAACCCTTGGCCTTGGCGTGCCAAGTGGTGCATGGTCCCCATGTGTGGAATTTCGCTGAAAGTTACCAAGCGTTGGCCGCCCCCCAAGTGTGTGAACAAGCGGCACAGGTGCAAGCGATTGCAGACAAAGTGCTGCGGGCATGGCAGCAGCCGATGACGCAAGCCACCACGCCCGCGGTGCAAACCGAAGCGCATGTGCAAGCACTGATCAATCTGGCTCGTTGAACCTTGTCCCTGGCTGGTAAACAGAGGGCTCACCGGGCGGTCTGGTTTTGAAACGCTTGTGCACCCAGTAGTACTGTGCTGGGGCCTGACGCACCCATGTTTCAATATCCAGATTCATGCGCTGGGTGTCCGCGTCCACATCGTCGCTTGGAAACTGGCTCCAGACCGGACCCATGACCAAGGTGTAGCCCTGTGGGGTCAGGCGTGTCACCACGGTGCACACCCGCGCGCGGCCCAATTTGGCAATGCGCGACAACGACGACGGTGTGGCTGCCTTCACGCCAAAAAACGCAGCCCAAACCGACCCATTGATGCCAAAGTCCATGTCGGGTGAGAAATGCAAACGCCAGCCGTCTTTCAAAGATTTGATCATGGGCATGGGCCCTTCTTTGCGGGCAATGGTCAGAACGCGGCCAGAACGTTTGCGCCCTTCGGTCATCCATGCCTCTGCACGTTTGTTTTTCAACGGCACATACACGCATGACATGCGGGCTTGTTGCAGCAAGGTCATGGCCAAGCCACCGGCGTCCAGTCCGACGAAATGCGGCGCCAACACAATCAGCGGCGAAGGGTCTTTCAAGTTGTCGAAATGCCCCTCGAATTGAAAGCGTTGCGCGACCACATCTTCTGAAGCGTGCCACAACCAAGCCCGATCCAAAAACGACTGTGCAAAGTACACGAAATGTTGTTGCATCACGTCGCGCTGTTGTTGGGCATTGAGGTCGGGAAAACACAAAGCAATATTGGTGGCCACCACATGACCGCGCCGCGCTGAAGTGTGAAACAACACCTGCCCAAGCACCCAACCCAAACCACGCAACCACGACAAGGGCAACAGCGCCAGCAAGCGCATGACCAGCACCAAGGGGTTCATGCCAGCCCCTCTTTGCGCGGTTGCTTGAAGCGGGCGTAGCCCCACAAATATTGTT
>JACCDP011570796.1_pt1 | contig 12497 bp, 6 predicted proteins | sample 7445841 | NCBI WGS metagenome assembly JACCDP01 (sample SAMN15323441, study PRJNA562643) | freshwater metagenome | isolation source: river surface water | place: USA:Blue River Watershed | collected 2017-08-17
CAGTTGGAGCAACGGGGTGGTTAACGGAACTCCTTTTATCCCAACAGCAGCCACAACACTACAATTAGTGGGGATAAATTTACAAGGTTGCACTGACACTTTGTTGGTAGACATTACAGTCAATTCATTGCCAACTATCAATGCCGGGAATGATCAAACCATTTGTGCAGGAAGCACAGTGACACTTTCTGGGAGTGGGGCTAATAATTATACCTGGAACAACAATGTGCAGAATGGTATTGGATTTAATCCCACAACTTCAGCAACATACACTGTTACAGGAACAGATGCAAACAATTGTTCGAACACAGATCAAGTGGTTGTTAATGTGAATCAGCTTCCTACAGCAATAACCACTGCAGGAGGAGCTACCACTTTTTGTGAAGGAGGTTCTGTAAACCTTAATGCGAATACTGGATCAGGCTTGGTATACCAATGGCAAAACAATGGAACCAATATTTCGGGAGCGCCTTCATCCACTTATAGCGCAACTACCCAAGGTTCTTATGGTGTATTGATTACAGACAATAATAATTGCTCTAACACCTCTGCTGTAATTCAAGTGGTCGTAAATTCATTACCAAACGTAGTATTGAGTTCCTTTAATCAACTGTGTGATACACTCGGATTGGTTCAATTATCAGGAGGAAGTCCAATTGGAGGAAGCTATTCTGGAACATCGGTTAATAGTAATGCTTTCAATACATCCATTGGTGTTGGTGTATATCCCATAACTTATTCATATACGGATATCAATGGTTGTGCGTCAAGTGCGACTCAAAGTCTAACAGTGATTAATTGCAACGGAGCTACTCTAGATGAGATTGCGGATGAGATTTTAACGATTTATCCAAATCCAACTTCAATTGCATTTAACGTTGAATTATCAACTTCTTTGTCAGGAAATTTGTACTCACTAATTGATGTAAGTGGAAGAACAGTTCTAAGTGGTACCTTAACTCAAAATCCGCAAATAATATCTGTAGAGTCATTGGAAAATGGTACATATTATTTCAAGATGATTTCTTCAGACAAAGTCTACAAATTAATTAAGCAATAGTCTTCTGAACTAAAATAAAAAGGCTGTCTCGAAAGGGATGGCCTTTTTTTCATACCACCAGTCGTTCAAACACACTTTTTAAAAAATACTAACTTCTTGAAGAAACTTTTAAAACCCCTTATATATAAATATTACCTTCTTTGAACTACTAAAAAGGGACTTCACTTATATTTGATTCACACAATTTATCTTTTCTAAATAATACAATGTAAGCTTTGTCCATGACACAAAAAAAGAAATTCTTACTCATTTTCACCAGCCTATTCATCGTTTTTGCTAGCGGTGGCTATTTGTTTTGGAGAACTTTTTATCACACAGTACCTGTTGATTCAGAACGTGAAACACGCAGTGCGATGCTCAGTTATTTGTCCAATCCAAAGTTTACCCATCCGGAATTTTCCGAACAACTTACAAGAACCAAAGCTACTCTGGAAATCAATCAATTGGACGAACACCTCTTGTATTTCTCTATCAAAGAAGCTGATTTCGAAAAGGATAAAACCCTTAGCTCTCTTTGTAAATTGCCAGATAAAGTAGAATTTGCAACATACAAGAAAGGAGCTTTACAACTTGGTGATTATACATTCAATAAAGATAGTTCCTTGTTCTTCCGATTTCCAGATTCTCTTTTCAGGGTGCGCAAAAACCTTTCTTTCCGTGTAAAATATGACCAGAGCACATACACCGTTTCTCAAAAGGAACTCGTCGACTTCATTCAAAACGAAACTATTTATGGCGGCAATTATTACATCACCCGCAATGGTGAAGAACTCGGATTAACTTATGGGATGAACCACGGAGCCTTTGTTGCTATGCCCGGTGAACCTTCCTTAGCACGTTTTGTCAAAGCATTAACTAAAGGAATACCATCCAAAGAACGGCAGATTCAAGTCTTGCTGAACTTTGTGACCAATAAGATCAAATACAGTTACAGCGAAGCCTATTCGGGAAGCGAAACCCTCAAGCGCCCAAGTGAAGTATTGATGTCTGGATCCTCAGATTGCAGCGGAAAAACAATTCTTTTTGCATCCTTTCTCGAACAGATCGGAGTAGCATACAGACTTGCTTATATGAAAGGACACATTTCAGTATATGTGAAGGGTAACTTCCCGAAAAAGAATGGTTATACCCTTTCTGTTGATGGACAAAAATTCGCACTTGCAGAGGTTACCTGTCCGGATTTCAAAATCGGAGAAACGGTGCTCAACGATGAAAGCATTTTCTCAGTGATACAATACATTCAGAAAGTAGGTAAACCTTCCATAATCAAAAACAATTTGACGAACAGAAAATTCGAAATTTAAGTCAAATGAAAAATCATTTTTTTGATAAACATGAGATTACACGTTCTTCTTGGGCATTAGGTAATATTTTCAAGAGTTTACTGAAATAACCTAGTTGGACACAATAGAAAGAATGCAAGAAAAGTATTTAAGCGAAGAAAAACAAAGTAGAGTGAACCGCTCTCGCTCTTCACCCTCACTCAGTTTTGTGGAGAAGATGGGGCTTCCCGATGAAATTCTCCGAATAATCCGGATAAACTTCTCGCCCTATAAATTGAAAAACCCTACAAATGCAGGGTTTTGTGGAGAAGATGGGGCTCGAACCCACGACCTCTTGGCTGCCAGCCAAGCGCTCTAGCCATCTGAGCTACATCCCCATGTATTGAAGAGACATGTCCCGACTCTTCGGGGCCTGTCCCGATCGAAGTGCGGGAAGCTACATCCCCATGTAGCGAACAAATATAGGTATTTATCTGAATAGGCAGCGTGGGATAAATATCATTCCAAGCCTATTGATCAATCATAAAATTTACCTCTCAACCAAAAAGCAACTTTTACAAGAAGAATGAGTGCGGGCACCTCCACCAACGGACCAATTACACCAGCAAAGGCCTGTCCCGAATCCATACCAAAAACGCCAATTGAAACGGCAATGGCCAATTCAAAATTATTTCCAGATGCCGTAAATGAAAAGGCTGCATTATCAGCATAAGATGCACCTGCCCATTTGGCTACAAAGAACATGATAAAGAACATGCATGCGAAAAACAGCACCAATGGCACTGCCACCCGCAACACGTCCATGGGTAATTTCAATATCATTTCACCTTTCAAACTGAACATTACCACAATGGTGAATAACAATGAAATCAACGTAATTGGTGAAACAAAAGGAATGAACTTCCGGTTGAACCATTCTTCGCCTTTCTGAGCAATCAATACCGTTCGGCTTACGACTGCAGCGAGAAAAGGAATCCCCAAATAAATGCCGACTGTTTTGGCAATTTCAAGCATGGTTATTTCCATCGATAGTGAACGTATGCCAAATAGGGGTAACATCAATTCGAGGTAGAAGTAGGCATATGCACTGAAGAAAAACACTTGAAGCAAACTATTGATTCCCACCAAACCGGCTACCAATTCACGATTTCCCTGAGCCAATTCATTCCAAACAATCACCATCGCAATGCAAGGTGCCAATCCAATGACTATAAGTCCTGTCATGTATTCTGGATAATCCTTCAAAAAGAAAATGGCCAATAAAAACATGAGAAACGGTCCAAGAATCCAGGTAACAAAAAACGACAGCAGAAACAAACGCAGATTGGAAAATGCCCGTGGGATTTTTGAAAATTGAACTTTGGTCAAGGGGGGATACATCATCAAGATCAGACCGATTGCCAGCGGAACGTTGGTCGTTCCGGATGAAAAAGAATTGATCCATTCATCCGCACCAGGAAATAAATTGCCTATTGTAATACCGACAACCATTGCAAGAAAAATCCATAAGGTTAGGTAACGGTCAATAAATCCGAGTTTTTTTCTTTGTTCCATCTTCTATTGTTCATTTATTTTTGAAAAAACATACAGGCATTCCAACGCAATTTGCTCTGAGCGCTCTAAGTATTTCGCATGTTGTTCTTCCGTTCCATCAAACTTTTTCGGGTCCTCATAGGAAGTGGCTATTCGCAGGTCACATCCGGGAATATACGGGCAATTTTCTTCCGCATCGCTGCACGTCATGATGGCCGCAAAATCATTCGTTGGATTTTCAGGATCGTCGTATACCTTTGAAAAACAACAAGTAGTTTCATGCTCTCCGAATTGTACAGTATATCTTGAATTAGTTGCATTGTCTGTGGTTTCAATGCTGAACCCCTGTGCACTTAATGCATTGATCGCGTTTACATTGAATGCGGTATCTTCCGTCCCACCGGAATAGGTTTGCACCTTTTTTAATCCATAGAAAGAGGCAGCAACTGCCGACCAAATTTGACCGAAGTGACTTCTGCGTGAATTGTGGGTGCATATGTATACCAAGCGGACATCAGCACCCGCTTTCAGTTTACCACTAACATAGGACGAAATCTTTTCCAGGGCCACTTTTCGTTCAAGTGATATTGCATCAAATTGAGTCGTTAAATGTTGACAAAAGTTTTTTATTTCCGCGTACATAGGCATTCTTTAACAACAACCTGAACCCGGTTTGCACGACGTATTCGATGTCAGATCAGACATGCGTACCTTCATTTTTTCCTTCGGAATACCGCAGGCGTCTTCAGCAAGACAGGCCGTTTGTTTGGGCTTTAATTCAAAATGCTTCCCATTGTATGATAGCGCATAGTGTTCGATCGTAATGCCTTGGAATTCTACCTCAATTTCTTCGTCCTCAAGACCTAAAACAGCTTCGGCATCCGTAACGATCTTCAACAGTTTAGCAGGCGCCAAGCGGTGATCGAAATCATTCGCTTCCCACAATTGAAAACTGATTGTTCTTTCCTTTCGAATGGTGCCACCGCAGTCAATGAAATGTTTATCTACGCTACCGACCTCAGTCACATGAAAGTGGGGCGGTACGAACTGTCCGTTCGGTAATTGAAATAGAAGCTGTTGAGCTTCTTCCAGTGTTTTTTTAAATGCTTTGTAACGCATGTCTTTTATTATTAGGTACAACAATTTTGTTCTGGATCCTTCTCCAGGAAGGAGGTAAAGGCCTGCATTTGGCTGTTCAATTTGTTAAACTGATCATAATCCAAGCAATAACAAACCCCCTTTCCTTCGATGGTGCCTTTTATAAGTCCAGCTTCTTTCAGTTCTTTCAAATGCTGAGAAACCGTTGGCTGTGCTAAAGGAAGTACTTTTACAATATCCCCACAAAAACAACTGTTGATCTGCGCCAGATATTCAATGATTGCAATACGCGCCGGATGCGCAATAGCTTTTAGAAGCAAAGCCATTTCGTTGTGGTTATCTGAAAAAGCAGCGAATTTTGTTGTCCCCGTGAAAATTTTATCATCGCAATCTTACGATAATAAATTTATCCAATCGAGCGACCGCTAAAAATTAATGAACAATTAACTTTTCGGTATAGTTGCTGTTCCCGTCTGCCAGATGAATAAAATAGCTACCAGGAAGTAGGGACATTTGCACGGTGAAAACCTGCTCATTCATTAACGATTCGTATACTACTTTACCAGATACATCCATTACTTTTAGCTCTCCTTTGGATGGCTTATTAAGCAGCACATGGATCAGTCCGGAGGATGGATTTGGATAAATGACCAGGTGTTTATCGGATGTTGATTCTGTTGTTCCGAGCGCGCCACTATTGAGCCAATTCACGACGTCCAATCCGTTGCCCAGATCATAAAAGTCAAGCGTAATGTAATTCTGAAATTTGTTCTTTGAGGCATAATTAGCGAGTATGCGATTCTTCAAGAAATTGAATTCATTGACCGTCGCAGCAGCGGTGGTTGAACCTATTCCTAAATTAGCATCTGTCACAAAATGATTAAAAATAAACAAGTCATTGACAGAGTCGCCGCGGTTGAAATCATTCGTAAAGCTGTTGACATCATTGACTGAAAAATGCGTCTCAACAGCCAAATTCCAGGCATAGTGGTACCACGGCTGAGCGCTTGTTGCATCATCCACGTCTGTAAGAATAAACAAGCGTTTGTTCTGATCGATCATTTGTTGCAAGGTCGGCCATGGATCAGCGGGTAATTTGGTATAAGCCATTGGTAACAAACCGCTTGATTGCAGAGCAGATTCGATTGCTCCAGATCCAACATAACTTTCAAAGATGAGGGTAATTACCTCATTGGGATGGGTATCCATGAAATTCTTGATTTCTGTCAAAACATCCGTCAGCGGTTCGTATCCAGTCACTAGTGTTCCGTGATAAACAACAGTCGAACCAAACAAATCGTACACATCGAGCATGAGCGCACGAACACCATCATTGAGTTGTTGTGAAATGCTTCCATTTTGATTGGGAAAAAGGTAGGCATTTGCGGAGCAATTGAACGCATTGTGGGTGGTGAGATAAGCAACTTCGTTGTAACGTTTGTTGCACAACGCGGCCGATCCATTGCATTGAGAATATATGAGGCCAGGAATAAATAGACCAATAAATAACAAATGTTTCATGGAGTAGTAAAATACATTGTAAGAATAAGCATTCAGGCCATAAAAGACAAACTTTCGCTATGGAATGTGGTGAAAAATGAAAAACAAAAAGAACAGAATGGTCAATTGAGCTAGAAAATACACTGCGTTTTCCCAAAATAAAAACGTCTAAACAATTGAGTTAAAGTGGACATTTGTGAACTTTTGAAGGAAGAATATTCCAAAAAGGAGAAAATACATTCATTATTCCCGTTTTTGGAATTATTTCTCCAATATGGAATTATTGAGAATTGTGCCAAAATTTAAAATGCTTATTTACAATGTTTTATTTTTTTGGACTAAGAGTTGTCAACAAGAAATCAACAATAATTAGGGAGAAAAAACGTACTGGTCAAAATTAATTCAATTCGCCTTCGGGGTGAATTGTCTGTTGTCGGGCGTTTTCCGTTAAAGTAAAATAACTATGATTACAATTCTACGAAGAGGTGACCAACCGTCGCCAAATGAATTGATGAAACCCACTCTTTGGCAAAAGGTGAGGCTATCATCTCTGTTGCTATTCTTAGCACTGTTTTATTTAACGAATCAACTAACGGCGCAAGTCAGTAGTTATTCGGTCACACAAAATGCGGGGTCATACGCGGCCATTTCCGGAGGTACGGTTTACAACTCCTCCAATGGTGCGAACAGGATCGATGACCAAACGTATCTGAACTTACCGATTGGTTTCACCTTCAATTACAATGGGGTGAACTACACCAACTTCAGTGTCAGTGCGAATGGTTTCATACGTTTCGGTTCTACGGTGGCGAACTCAGTAAGTCCGCTTTCTGTTGGTGCAACAAACAACAATGTTGTGAGTGCACTCGGAATGGATCTACAAGCAGTGAATACGACATCGGCATCCAATATTCGCTACCAGACAATTGGTGCGGCACCCAACCGAACGTTGGTTGTGCAATGGACCGCATTCCGTGTAATGAACCAGAATAACAACTCGATTGACTTTCAAATTCGATTGAACGAAACAGCGAACTCAATTCAGGTGGTGTATGGAACGAACAGTAACACAAACGCTTCGTTGTTTTCTCCTCAACTCGGTCTTCGTGGCGGTGCTGTAACGGACTTCAATAACAGAACCATGTCAGCCAATGCAGCATGGCTTAACAACAACACCGCTGGTACGGTTAACACGGCGGCAATGCGATACACTTCTGGTTCAATGCCAGTATCTGGAACAACATTCGTTTGGGCGCCAGCTGCATGTAGTGGAGCCCCGGTAGGTGGAACATCTACCGCTTCAGTCGCTGCTGCATGTTCCAATGTCAATTTTACGGTTTCTAACTCTGGACAAGAAGGAGTCATGAATGGAATTTCCTATGTATGGCAATCCAGTGCTTCTTCAACCGGACCATGGACAACTATCGGTTCTTCATCTCCTACTTATTCTTCTTTAACGACAACAATCTCTTCACCTACTTATTTCAGATTACTCACAACATGTTCTAACAGCGGACAGTCAACAGGTAGCTCACCTGTTTTTGTCGATTTGGGTGGTCAGTGCGCTTGTGCTAACTATGCAATGAACTGCGCTTCAAGTGCGAATGACAATGACATTACAAATGTTACTGTTGGAACAATGTCAAACAGCTCAACCTGTTCAACACTTGCTCCAGGTTCTGGATCTATACTCAACAGATATGGCAATTATGCTGGTGCAGTTGCTCCGGCGAGTGTTCAGCAAAATGGTACTGTAAACTTTAGTTTGACTCAAACCTCTTGTGGCACGACGAACTACGATAACTTCTTCCAGATCTACATCGACTGGAATCAAGATGGCGATTTCCTTGATGCGGGCGAACAGGTTTATTCTCAAGCTGCAGCGGTTTCAGGAAATCAAACAGCTACTGGAAGCTTTGCTGTGCCTTGTGGTGCACCAACCGGTACAACAAGAATGCGCGTGATCAATATTGAAGCCAGCGCTTCAACAACCAACTATGCACACACTCCTTACGTTTATGGTGAAACGGAAGATTACTGTTTTACTGTAACAGCCGGACCAGGATTACCAGTTGTATCTTGTCCTGCTAATATCACAACAAATGCAAATAGTTCTTGTCAGGCTGTAGCAACTTACAACGTTACAACATCTGCAGGAACACTATCATATACTTTTTCAGGTGCAACAGTGGGTAGTGGTTCAGGCACAGGTTCTGGATCTACATTCAACAAAGGTGTAACAACTGTAACAATAACTGCAACAGATGGTACTTGTGTGAATACTTGCAGTTTCACAATCACTGTGAACGATGTAACTGCACCAACGATTGCAGTTCCTTCCAATATAATAGCGAACGCTGCTTCAGGAACGTGCAACGCAACTGTGAATTTTGCAGCTCCAACCGCTAGTGATAACTGTCCAAACCCATCAGCTCCGGCTGGATTTGTTTATTCTGGAAGTCAGGCGTTGACTGATAACGGATCTACAACATCTACAATAAATGTTTCTGGAGTAAACACAAATCTTGGTTCATCTGCGATACTTTCAAGCGTATGTTTGAACTTAACACATGCGTATGATGGTGAATTGACCATTTCACTTACTTCGCCTCAAGGAACAGTTTATACCTTGACTTCGGCAAATGGAGGAAGTGGTGACAACTACAACAATACTTGTTTCAGTATGTCAGGGACAACCTCTGTAACCAATGGTCTACCTCCATTTACGGGTACTTTCATCCCGCAAGGTGCAGGAGGATTTGCTTCATTCAATGGCGAAAATCCAAATGGTACATGGACCTTGACTATTGTTGATGCAGCTTCAGGTAACACAGGAACGTTAAGCAACTGGTCATTGAACTTTGAAAACAGTGGTTATGTGATTACTCAAACTGCCGGTTTACCAAGTGGTTCTTCCTTCCCTGTTGGTGTAACTACCAATACATTTACTTGTGTAGATGCTTCTGGAAATGTTGGTACTGCTTCTTTCACTGTAACTGTAGTGGATAACCAAGCACCGACTATCACTTGTCCAGCAGATATTACCGTAAATGCAAGTGTTGGATTGTGTTCGGCTGTTGTTGCAGATCTTGGGACACCTACAACTGCTGACAACTGTGGTATAGCAACTGTAACAAATAATGCACCTAGTACTTTCCCAGTTGGAACTACGGTTGTAACTTGGACAGTGACTGATCTTGGTGGCTTAACCGCTACTTGCACACAAAATGTGACTGTTTTGGATACTCAAAATCCAACCATTACATGTCCAGGTAACCAATCGTTGGCTTTCAACGGATCTTGTTCAGCTGTTCTACCTGATTATACTAGTTTAGCGGTTACTTCCGACAATTGTTCAAACCTTGTGGTTACACAATCTCCGGCAGCTGGCACAACAGTAAGTGGTGGTGATGTAACGGTTACATTGACAGTAACAGATCCATCAGGAAATACTGCTACTTGTCAATTTCAAGTAATCGATAATGTTGCTCCTGTGATTACAACTCCGGCGTCGAATCAAAACGTTGAATGCGATGGCGCTGGCAATACAGGAGATTTAAATAACTGGTTAAACAACCATGGTGGCGCTGTAATTACAGATAATTGTGGCGCTGTAACTTGGACTAACAACTTCACACAACTATCGGATCTTTGCGGTGAAACTGGAGCGGCTACGGTTACCTTTACTGCAACTGACGCCTTTGGAAATGCGGTTTCAACATCTGCAACGTTTACCATTGTTGATACAACACCGCCATCTTTAGCTGCCTTGCCTACCGATTCTACTTCTACAGATCCTGGGCTTTGTGGTGCATACCGTCCGGTGGTTCTACCTGTCGTAACTGATGCTTGCAGTGCGACTTCAATCGTTCCGGTTACAACAACCAACTTCAATAATTTATTCCCTGTTGGGGACACAACAATAACATACACGGCAACAGATGCTTGTGGTAACACTGCTTCAACTCAATATGTGATCGTCATTACTGATACTGAAGCACCTTATGTTGTTAATCCAAATGATCTTCTTATTACAGTGAGTGGCAACGGTTCCCTTGATGAAACATCTTGGGAATTGCGCGATAATGCAAATGCCCTTATTGCAAGTGGTGGTGGTTACCAGTTTGGATCAACAAACAACCTGGTGATTGACGCTTCCGATCTAACAGGATTTGTTGCACCTTACACATTCAACATTACAACAGATGGAGGCGTTAGCGGAAGCAACGACAACGCTGCTGCATGGACCATTCAATGCAATGGTTCTACTGTATCAAATGGTACAATTAATGGCGGCTTAACATCTAACGGCAATGCAGTCACTCCTTGTACACCAACAATCCTTTCATTCAATACGAACACAACAGCTTGTACAAGAACAATTACAAACAATGCACTTAATCCATTTGTTACTGAAAACTGTTCACTTGTAGCAGGAAGTCCTGTTTATACCGTATCTGGTGCAGGTGCTACTCCTTCTACTGGAACAACATTAAATGGTACCGCATTCAATGTAGGTACTACTACCGTTACATGGACTGCGACTGATATCCATGGTAACGTTACTACCAATTCATTTGACGTAGTTGTAGCCGATTCAGTGGCACCAACGGCTATCTGTCAAAACATCACTATCCAACTCGATGCTACAGGAAATGCTAGCATAACTACTGCACAAATAAACAACGGATCGTTTGATAACTGTAGCATTCTATCATATGCCTTGGATGAAACAGCATTCGACTGTTCTGAAGTTGGTGTAAATACAGTGGTATTAACTGTAACAGATATCTACGGAAATAGCTCTACTTGTACTGCTACTGTAACGGTGGTTGACAATATCGCTCCAACAATTACTTGTCCATCGAATGTTACAATTAGCAATGATGCCAATCTTTGTTCAGCAACTTATGCCAACCCAGCGATTGTTTTTGCAGATAACTGTACTTCATCAATTGCTTGGGTTATGACTGGTGCAACTACAGGTACTGGAAATGGTCAAATCGGATCTTCTTCTTACAATGTAGGAACTACAACAGTAGCATTCACCGTAACAGATGCTTCAGGAAATACTGCTCAGTGCAGTTATACTGTAACTGTCGTTGATGACGAGGCTCCTGAGATCACTTGTCCTACTCCTGCTGCTTCGTACAGCAACGATGCGAACGCTTGTAATGCTGCCGTATCTGGTCTTGTGCTTACGCAAGCTGATGAGTGTGGTATCGCTTCTACTACTTGGACTTACACTGGTGCTACTACTGGTAACGGTACTGGTACGAACGCTTCTGGTACGTTCAACGTAGGTACTACTAACGTAACGTTCACGGTAACTGATATTCATAACAATGTGACCACTTGTAACTTCAACATCGTTGTTATCGATGACGAGGCTCCTGAGATCACTTGTCCTACTCCTGCTGCTTCGTACAGCAACGATGCGAACGCTTGTAATGCTGCCGTATCTGGTCTTGTACTTACTCAAGCTGATGAGTGTGGTATCGCTTCTACTACTTGGACTTACACTGGTGCTACTACTGGTAATGGTACTGGTGTGGATGCTTCTGGTACGTTCAACGTAGGTACTACTACAATCACTTGGACTGTAACTGATATTCACGGAAATGTGAGCACTTGTAGCCGAACTATCGTTGTCGTTGACAACCAAGCGCCAAACGCTATCTGTCAGGATGTAACAGTATTCCTTGATGCCAATGGAAATGGTTCAATTACTGTTTCTCAAATCAACAATGGCTCATTCGATAACTGTGGAATCGCTTCTGTAACTGCATCTCAAACAGCATTCGACTGTTCACATGTAGGTTCTAACAACGTGACATTAACGGTAACAGATATTCACGGAAATGTAAGCACTTGCATCGCCAATGTTGAAGTAATTGACAACGTTGCTCCTATCGCAATCTGCCAGAACTTAACAGTTCAGTTGGACGCTACTGGTAACGCAACTATCACTGCAGCGCAGATTGATAATGGTTCAAACGATGCATGTGGTATTTTCAACATTA
>JACCDP010894791.1_pt1 | contig 12493 bp, 8 predicted proteins | sample 7445841 | NCBI WGS metagenome assembly JACCDP01 (sample SAMN15323441, study PRJNA562643) | freshwater metagenome | isolation source: river surface water | place: USA:Blue River Watershed | collected 2017-08-17
ATGGACCAGTATGACGATGGTGCTGAGGATTATCCCGAGCCCAATCGTCCGAAGGTTTCTTCCGGAACCGACCCCTATGGTCGTGATGAGACCGAAACCAAGATGCCGACCGAGTCGGAAGAAATGCCCGACGACGAAGTATTTGCCGTTGGTATGACCAACGTCATGTCCGACAAGAACATGCGCGTTCTGCGTCAAAAGAGCTCTGATGCTCGTGCCAAGTCCGTGGGTACTCACAACCTGCTGTACGCTGAGCCCCAAGCCGACGAAATGACCGGCGAGGACGGTGTAACCACCGCTCGCAAGTCCATGAAGGGCAGCAAAATGGTTGAGCACGCTGAATACGAGACTGGTAACATCTCTGGTGAAGCCAGCCTGGAAACCCTTCGCGAAGAGATCGGTGACGGCAAGAAAGCCAAAGCCAAGCAGCTCCAGCCTGGCGCAATGGATAATACCGACGAGCCTGGACAAATCGTTGGCCCCGACGGCGCCTACGCTGAGTCTTACAAAGGTGAGCCCAAGGCCAAGTCCAAGCAGCTGACTCCCGGTGCCCAGGACAGCATCGACGATCCGAATCAGATCACCGGTCCTAGCGGTGTTTATGGCGAAGCCTCTCTTGAGAGCCTGCGCGAAAACATCGGTGACGGCAAGAAGTCCAAGGCCAAGCAACTGACTCCTGGTGCCATGGACACCGTGGAAGATCCTGCTGAAGTCAGCAAGAAATCCGGCGGCGTTTACGCTGAGGAGCACGGTGAGAAGAAAGATCCCTACACCAAGACTGGTTTTGGCTCTACTTACGAGGAAGGCGAAGGCGACGACGGTGTAGATGAAGGCGAAGAGTCCTATGGTGAGTACTCCACCGACCACGCTTGTGGAATGGAGTATGGAAACATGGGATCCATGGGCCAGGCCCGCGCCATGGGCTTCCCTCAGCAAATGTACGAAGAGTTAATGTCTCTGAAGACCAAATATGCTGAGCTGGAGCGCAAGCATCGCGAAGAGAAGATGAACTTCCGTCGCATGCAAATGTCTGAGGCGATCGGCCACCTTTACACCGAGGGTCGTCTGACTGACGGCATCATGCCTGAGCAGGAGCTGGTTTCCTACGTCGAGGGCCTGGAGTTTGGCACTCTGGAGTTCTCTGAGGGTGAAACTGCTGCCACCAAACTGCTGTCTTTGCTGAGCAAACTTCCTCCGATGGTTTCCTTCGGTGAAGTTGCCGGTGGAACCTTCCAGTATGCGGAAGAAGACCTGGATCCTCATGCTAAGGCGCTCCGAATGGTTGAAGAGTCCGAAGGTGCCATTGACTATGTCGAGGCCCTGAAGAAGACAATGTTTAGCTGAGGTTAGAATGGATCTCCTCTCTCTCGTTAGCATGGCTACCAAGCGGAGGGGAGATTACTTCGCACAGGCCAAAACTCTGGCTCGAAAATACAAAGAGCAGCCGAATCTGGAAGAACGGATGAAAGCAGAGTCCCTTGGCCTGGTGAAAGGGCTCCGAGATAAACTGATGAAGTGGAACGAGTACGAGCGAACGATGCTCGACAAAACACTTGTTTCCGCTCTTGCAGCGTGTATTCTGGGGCTCAAAGATAAAGCAACTGATCAGAAGCTGGAAAAGTGTTGGCCCATCATCGTGGGTGACATGCTTCCGCCTCTTACAAAGTTTTTAGCAGAGACTAAAGAATACATCGACTCCGGTGTATTACGCCTCGGAGATCAAACTGTAGACTTTGCAGACTACAATCTACTTGGTGCAATTCCCGGAGCAATTGACCTCGATGCTGACGTGATCGAGGGTGTAAATCCCGAAGAGGACGGAACCCTTGAAGCAAAACAGCAACGAGCACAAGGCCGAACCTGGCCCTCCTTAGCGGAACGCGCATCTCGTTACCTTGCTACCCCAACTTTTGCTTTCCGTTCGCTTGGCGAATACATGGTAGCCCAGGATCTGGGTTACAAGGAAATGCGAAGGGTGTCTCGAATGGACAAAAGAACTTGCCTTGATTGCAAGAATTACGATGAGCAAGGCTGGGCACCGATTGGCGAACTACCGATGCCTGGAAAAGGTTGTCGTTGTTACGATCGATGCAGATGTGGCATTGAATACCGTTAGGGTAAAACAGGTTATTGCAACTAGGTGACAAAACAAGTCCTAGAGCAAACTAAATACAAACTTTGAAGTCCCTTATACAAGGAAAAGATTATGGCCACTAATGCCGCTCCGATCTACGGAAAGCAGTACATTCGTTACGCTGAAACCTGGGAAGCTGCTGTTGATGATCAAGCCGGAAATCCCGGTGTAGTCGAAATCGGCGAACTGCGTGCTGTGAGCTACGCCACTTGGGCTGGCCCGAACGTGGCTGCACCTGGCGTGTATTTCACCGTTCAGCCTACCTCTATCGTTGGTATTAACCAGGCTTACATGCCTACCGCCCTTGCTCAGCCTTACACCGCCCGTCAGCTGACCGTAGCAACCTCCGGTCTGCTTCTAGTTGAAGTTGATCCCGCCTCTGCCGCTATCGGTCTGGGCACTCAGCTTAACGTAAACCCCCTGGGTCAGGCTACTGCTACTGCTACACCTGTTGTGTATGATGGCACTACCCCCATCGTTCGCGAAAACGTGAACATCGGTGGCCGTCGTCTGGTACTGGTTTCCTTCGCCTGATTTATAATCTGGCTTATTACATTTGGCTGGGCATCTTTCGAGTGTAAGCCCCAGCCCTGTGTGCACACATTTGAAGACAAAGATTACGGAGACTCCCTCCCATGATGAACCTGCAACAAACCTATGCAGGTGTAGATCCCATCCTGACTACACTTGCCCAAGGTTTCATGCTGCCGGCGACCAACATTGCGAACTTTATCGCTCCTGTCGTCGACACCCCCACCCGTGCTGGACGCATTCTGCGCTTCGGCAAAGAGCAATTTGCCATCAACGACTTCCGTCGTGCGTATGGCACCAACATTCCTTACGTTCAAAGCCGCTATGACTCGGAGCCCTATGCTCTCGAGCAAGAAGTCGTGGCTTGGGAACTGCCGGAAGAAGTCATCGAGAACGCTGGCGAAGGTCCCGCTCAGGTTGACCTGCGTGCGATCGAAACTCGCAACGCAATGTCTCGTCTGATGAACGCCTATGAGTACACCGTTTCTCAGGCTGTCACCGTAACTGGTGGCTACAATCCTTACGAGCCCAACACTGGCGCCGGCACTCAAGATGGTCTGGGCTTCACCAGCTGGACCACTTTCTCGACTGCCTACACCACCGCTGCTGGCCCCTCTGCTTGGTCCTCCCTGACCTCTAACCCGATCGAAGACGTTCTGACTCTGAAGCGCTCTGTCGCTAACCAGATCGGTATCCGTCCTAACTCGATGGTTGTTGGTACCGCTGTGTTTGACCAGCTGCTGACCAACCAAGCGATCCTTGAGCGTATCAAGTACACCACCGCTGACAGCATCGACACCGACATGCTCGCCCGCTACTTCGGTCTCGAGCGCGGTCTTCGCGTGGCTGAGGGTCGTTATCTGGCCACCGACGGTAGCCTGCAGCCTGTGTTCCCTGAGAACGGCATCCTGCTGTTCTACAGCCCCAACGGCCCCTCTGACTCCGTTATGCCTGCTGGCGGCGCTAATGCTGCTACCCCTGCTTTCGCTTACACTTACCAGCTGACCGGCACCCCTGCCGTTCGTCCTGAGTACTACATTCGTGAGCGTCGTGTGGTTCGCGCTGAAATCACCGTTGAGCGTGTTGTTAACCTCGTGGGCCTGGGTGCAACTGGCCTGATCGGATCGGGAGCTATGGTTACCGACATCCTGTCCTGATTAGGAAGGAAAATAAGGAGGTGTTACCATGGCTATTCTTCGTCCGTTAACAAAAGCTCAATATGAAGTGAGCTTTACCGCGCTTTCCAATGCTGGAGCGCCTGCCGCGACTTTCGTTTCGGTTTTCACCCAATTCAGCGGAATCAATGATACCGCAGACAGCAACACCTACGCTAACGGAACAGGCAACCGCCTTTACCACGTTGTGGGACCTCGTACTGCTGACAACATCACGTTGACCGCCCCGTACGACCCCACTATTTTCAAGTCTCTTGAGCAGTTCTGGCTGGATTACAACTGTAATCCGATCACCGTAACTGTGACTCCAACCTCTTGCGACGGTAGCTACCAGCAAGCGTTCTCTGGTTTCGCAACCACAAGCGGTCAATACATCTGCTACGAGTGCCAGTTTGTCTCGATCACTACTGCTGACGTTGATCGCGAAAGCGGCGATGTGCAGACGATTGAGATCGAGCTAACCATCAACTACTGGGAGCGTACTTGATTTTTAATCGAGTTGATCCCTAGATTAAGCACCCTCGTCTCGGCGGGGGTCTTTTTGTATGCGATTTATTGCGAAACATCTTAGGGTATAATAACCTTAGTTGTGAAAGTCGTATGTTGACTCTTGAGCACGTTGACCCGAAAAAAGGAGTTTTAGTTACGGGTCTACAGAATGAGTTTAACGAGATATTGGCAGACGATCTCTATAATAATCGAAAAAACAACAGATTCGTACCATATCGGGTTTGTGATTATCCTGCTCCCGTCTCATTTGGGGATATCGGGGAGTTTTTGATCGACGGGGAGTGGGTAGTTTGTGAGTTTGGTGGTGGAGTTTGGTGGGAAGAGAGTAATCGAGTTGGGAATTCCCAAGTTCAGAAACCGTTCTTGGGTAAAAGACGAACTGAGGAATGGAAAAGAAATAACTCAAGTTTACATAAAGAGAATTGGAAAACACGAGATAAAACGCAGATACGAGAACTCGGTAAAAACTCGCATAAAAGAAATCCTATCCCTGGGCAAATCGCTTCTGCAAGGGCAGGGAGGAGCGAGTGGAGAAGACATTGGTCAGAGGACCTATTTAACGAGGTTAAGGATCGTTACTTAAATCGAACCTCTTACCACTGGGGTAGAAAAGAGATCTGCAAAAAATACGGTGTAACAGAAAAAACAATCGAAAATATAGTCAAGCATTTGAGAGAGGGTAAAAGTTACGCAGAACTGACACGGAAGTCTGAGGGCGCTTAATCTATGAAGACCACGTTCTCTAGTGGCGTAATTGTAACTTCGCAATTCCTCAATGGCGCCCAGCAAATCTATTTTGATGGTCAAGACCTCGACTGGCACTATGCCCCGCTCGGTCTGAACTCGCTTGTTCGCACTGGTCCGAACGGTTTAGACTCGGCCTATGTGACACTTGGCACCAACCAACCCGAACTCGATTCCACCGGATTGCTGATTAGTGGCGCTCCAGTCAGTGGAGACAAAGTTGTCTCCGGAATGTGGAACTTCGGTTATGACCCTCTGGTTGTCGGTAACCCTGCCAATGTCCGTGCTAATGCACCCCGCAGTTACACAACCAACGACAAGTTCAACTATGCAAATGGAGTTCCAACTCCGGATCCTGCCCAAAAATTTGCCGCGTTAGTTGCTGCAGATATTATTACGAAAGAAGTTTTAGAAACCTGGGTACAGTCTCTGTTTGAAGACTTAGAGATTGATAACGGTATCTACGAGTCCCTTTCAAATCCAGCCTGCCAGAACTACAGCGTTGGCGGCGGTAATTCCGACGTTATTTGCGGACCCTGAGGAAGTAACAAATGGCACGCTATGCTCCTTTACCAAGCGTTGACATTGACCCTCGGAATGAAGCTCAGCTCGTTCAACAAGCATCGCAGCGAGTTTATGAGGCTTCGGGTCAAACTTTAAATGATTTTTCCGCTGGAAACCCCCTTGCAGCATTGCTGGAAGGAATGGCTTTTGCACAGGGTGAGTTTCTGTTCCAAGCCAATCAGCTCCCTCAGTCTATTCTAATCGAATGGTTGGGTCCTTTTCTTGGGGCTATGCGGCGCTTGGGCACTCCCGCAGTAGCTCGTTTAACCCTAACTGTTCCTCCCTCCGACACATCCACTACAATCCCTTCCGGGACCGCATTTACAACGGATTCCAATTTAACGGGAGGCGAAGCATTCACTTTTGTCACCGACGCTGACGTCACTATTCCAGCGGGCGAATCGGTAGGCTATGCCTCTGTAGCTTCGCAATATGTCGGATCCATTTACAATGCTCCGGCAAATTCTATTACAGGGGTATCCGCAACTGAGATCAATGGAATTTCGGTAACAAATCCTCTTCCCGCAACTGGCGGTAGCGACGTTGAGACCTATCCTGAGGTTCAAGAACGTTTTTTCACTCTGATTCGTCGCCGCAATCCTGTCAGTACAGAAGACTGGCAAGATTTCTTCACCGACTTTTACGGAGTTGGAACCCAGACGTCGGTCCAACCAAACCGCCCCAATCAAGGAACTTACAACTATGTAACCGACTACCTTCGTGCCAACGGGCAAGTTTCATTTTTTGTTCTCGGGCCGGACGGGGTCGAACTGAATCAAACTCAGCTTGAACGAGGACAAAACGTTGTCAACTATTCGGTGCCGGTTGAGAACCAAGGGCATTTATATCCCGTCACACTGAGTCAAGTTCAGTATAACTTAACTGTAGAAGTTGATGCGAATGGCAGTTTTGGAGTTGATTTAAAAGACTCCTCTCTCAACTTTCGAGACCGTTTGTTTGAAATTCTTCGTCCAGGAAACGTATTTCCATCGACAACAGATCCGACGGTAAGCGATGTCGATGCCGCCTTTTACTCTACATTTGATTCGTCCACACGGTTTGTTGATCCACATGTTGAAGTAAGCTCGGCTTATAATACTCCTCCGCTTCTCGAGCCTTCTGCAGCGACATACACAAACGTATATACTTTTGAGCCTACCGGAGAGTTACTGACTGTAAATGATCTTGTTCAAACCACTTTACCGGTTCCGATTTACTACCCCGTTCTCAACAATTTTACTCCTTACTCTACAACAAAAAGAGATCAGACAATTTACGGTAACTTGGTTCTGCAGCAAATTGAATTTCTGGTACCTGGGGACTACTTGCAGGGACAAGTTTGCTACTGGGACCCCTCAGTTAACGGTGACGGTCAACTCCACGTCATAAACGAAAATCTAACCATTGGTTCTCAAGCTGAGATACCAAATCTAATCACAAAGGGAAAAGTTTCCCCAGCAAAAACATATTCGTCTTGGCCGATTGTCGGCGGATCCTACCAGGAAACCACAGTCGGTGGTATCTACGATCCCGAGATTATTCAATATGACTATGCCTCAGATGAGTTTATTCCTGACCCTACTTCCATTATCCCTTTAAATCAGCGTCCTGGGGCATTTATCTGGGTGGTGGGACAGAACTTTACACTTCAGGCTGCAACCAATGACGTTACCGGGGCACTGGCAGCGTTTCAGCTCGGTGCCCCCATCACGCCACAGCAACTAGAAGTCGGGCAGTCCTATTCGGCAGCCACCTGGGTTTATACGCCGCAGATTGGTTCGGGACCGGACCCGGTTGCTGATCCTTACTACAACTATGTTGACATTCGACTCGGAGTCGTCAACAAGTATGCTTACGTAGTTACAGCATTCACATACGAGCCGAACGGACGCACAATTAGTGAATACTTCGATGATTTGGTTGAGCAAGGGGTAATTCGTGAAGTTGTTGTTCAAAATGGCGATGCAGGGTTGCCAATTTACAAGTACAAGCCCCGTTTCCCCGCCGGGACTTACCTTGAATACCGAGTTGGGGCAACAAGTTCTCCGGAATATTACATTGCTGCAAAATATTTCACCCCCACAAGTACTGACGCTCAAGAGCTCGTAAGCCAAGGATTAATTTTTCCGTTATCCACAACTAAAACCCAGTACTCCGCATTGCAGCTGGCCATTCAGAACGAAACTGTGAAAACTCCAACAAGAATGTTTCGATTCTTTAAAGGAGACCGCACATTCTTCCGGCAAGGTAATCAAATCATTGCCTACACAGCAACTACCAACGTTCATCCGTTGTTTGAGTTTTACATCTACCTTGAAAACGGCATCTTTGTTGAAACCGAAAAATACGGCCCTAATCAATTTGAAACAGGAAACTACATTCCGTACTTTGATCCCGCATATGTTCTATACTCTGAGGATACGGTACTTTCTGAGGATGGGCGTAACTTGTATCGAACCATGCTGGCTTTCACTCCTGCCGACACAGTAGTCAATTGGACGAACACCACGGTAGTTAATACGGCGCGAAATGAAGAGTATGCTGGAAATCTACTTCGATACGTCGATCAATATGTTTGTGAGGAAAACATTCTTTCGCAACTCGGTCGTGACATCTCTGCCATCAAGTTAGGGATCGCGCAAATTACAGTAATCCCCAAAAATAACGGGAGATTCTCAAACTCGCGACAACAGTCAATTTTTGTCTGGGAAAACACCTCTTCACTCACCGAGGTTCCTCAACTTTCCTGGTACTCCGGCACCACCTATCAGTATAGTCCACCACAGTACGGCGAAGGTACGATGAAGCTATGAGCCAGCAACTAACTCCGGTCGATAACGGGGTAATTCCCCAAATTCAAACTACGGTCGCTCCCGATCGACTCAATGTTCTGTCTCCGATTTACATTGACGTCAATAACTTGCAAAGTCGCCCAACTGAGTGGGTTCCTGGCGGTCGCCCCATCTATCGGCGCTTGCCTGCTGCTTCCGAAACATATCAAATCAATTTCTTCAACTATGTTGCAAATTCTAACGTAGTAAGCCTCAACGAGAATATCGAAGGAATCGAGAAAGTTGGATACGTGTATGTACCTTACGGTGAAAGTATTAATGGACCCCTCTCTACCGAGGTTGTTGTTGCTGAGGGGGACAAAGCTCTTTTAATCAAGGGTGGTGTCGTCATCTGGGAATACGGCAGGGATGAAGTTTTACCAACAATTATCGATGTTCGCACTTTAGACATTGGGAGCGGGCAATATGATCTCGCTTATCAACTGATCTACGATGACTCCCCAGTTCCCAAACTCTACTCGGCTGAGAACTTTGCCCTTACGGGGCAACCACTAAACGTTACGGCCAGCACGGACTCCGTCATCGGTTGGCGCTATCCCGCGATCAACGCATTTCTGAATGACCCTCCTTTGCGTTGGTCAAACGAGGATTCATTTTTTCAGTCTTGCGTTCAACCCTCAGACGCATTCTTGCAATGGGTCAGTCCTCAGACTGCCGCCTACTCAGAAGTAACCCTCAGGCTGCCGACTGGCTCCGCTTACGTTGGCACTGCCACCCTATCATATGTCAACGGGGCCACATTAACAACGGTTTCTACCGTAAATGTGTCTAGTGACAGCACCGGCCAATTTTTTCAATTTGTAATTAACTCTCCCGTCCTTCAAACAGGCTGGAACATAACCTTCTCCTCACCTACGGTGTCTGTTCAGTCGATTACTGTTTCAGGGTTACTGACAATACTTGAAAAACCTTCCGCCCCAACTCCTCTGAGTCGCCTTGTTATGTATCCTGTCGGTTTGCTGCCAAGAACAGTCACCAATGGCAGCGGCGAGGAAGTTCTAGCAACTTATTGCCGTCTTGCGATCGTAGATATCGGGTCTTCCTTTAATGTTTTGCGCGTTGAAGATCAACGATCAATCATCCACCGTGATTTTGCTCCCGTTGCCGATTGGCTGACATTACCGTTTGACGAAAACCTAATTTATTTCTACAATCAAGCAAAATCCTATCCTCAAAACTGGATGAGCCCACCGACGTGCCTTGAACAAGAGTACGTCGCGCTCGAAAGCAAAGGCATCACTGTGGAGGTGTAATATGACTCAACTTAATCCCGTATTTAACTCGGCGGAATTTGAACTTCGCAATTACACAAGCCCTTGGCTCACGCCCGATCAGGCAACCCAAGTAACAGAAACTGAGGATCGAGTGAATGCTCAGCTGGACTTTGTGGCTCAGATGTTGGGCTGGAATGGCCCCAACTATTGGAGTAATCTTGCCGTTACGCCAGACCAGAAGAGGCAACTTCTGGGAGGTTCTTTCGGAGTCTACAACAGTTACTACATCCCAAAAATCTACGAGATTCGCAATTGGAACAACACGATCATTATCGATCGATTACCCTTCCTGCAACCTGGACGGGCTAACCAAGTTGCTCGCATTTTGCTTGGCGACACCGTGTATCAGCTTCAATCGGTAGAGGCTGAGGGCGATAAATACGTCGTGTCGATTGGGACTCTAACTCAAGAGTTTTTCGACCAGATTGCCGCTAACGTTCCTCTGCGTGTTGATCTCCCGACATTTCGTCCCGCACCGTTTTATCGGCCGAGCGTCGGAATAGCGGGCGACTACTCCTTCGTTTGCGGAAATAATGGGTCACAGCTTGTTCTGTATCCTGCTTACGACACAAAACAACAGTTTCCGTTAAGGTTCCCCACTCTTTTCGCAGGTTCCACCTATTACTTCAATCAGCCGATTTACCTGTCCTTAGACTCTTCTCTTTCTCCAGTAGTTACGCCCACATACGACGCTGATCAAAATCTTTGGTTTTTGTCAGTTCCTGAGAGCTTGACAAATGTTTTGGGACTTACGGCTTATCTGGCTTGGTCTGGTTCGGATTGCACGCAGGCCAACAACTACTCACTCGAAGTTTCGATTCAGGAGTGGTCGGACCCTTCGGACTGGAACTCTATCTCGACTCTTGACAACTTTCGAGGTGTTTGGGGTAACAAGGGCGGTGACTTACCGTTTAATTTTGTTTTTGACTCCCTGAGTTTACACGGGTTTAACGAGGCTGAATCACTTTACTTGCCAACTTTTGAAACGACCCTTAATTTTAACGACGTTGTTAATTACATCTACTATCAGAAAACAACAGTCTCTGAGTTGGCCCCAGGGTCCCCTCAAATCGGGGACCTTTGGTGGAACGATTCTACGGGGGCTCTGGCAGTTTGGTTACCCAACGAAAGCAACTGCCAAGCTTGGGTGGAAATTGATTATCGGCAGGAGCCTCGCCAGACGCCGGGCGTCGAAGTTGTCTATCCAGACGTCGCGACTTTTCAGGCTCAATCTGGAGCTCTTGCGATAGGAACTGTGGTAAGGATTGAGGATGTCGCGGGTTTGTCGATATCTGACAACGTTCTAGGTGTCCAAGGCACCCTAACAGCACCCGCATCGCTGGTCCTTCATCGTGAGAGTTCCGCCCCATACTGGACCCCTGACGAGTTTGGTTACCTGAATGTAACTGATTTTCAAACTGATGCCCTGTTGCTCCCCTACAAAGTTCCGGTTACCGTCTACGACGCTACCGGATTGGGTCCTACTGGTGCAACCTTTAACATCAAAAATCTAAGTATTACGATCACAGGGGACTATGATGTTCTTCTGATGAAATACTATAACAATCAAACGTGGGAAATATATCCAGACTCAATTCTGAAGTACATCGCGTTTTCCGCACTCTTTGGCGGTCCGACGCAAGGGGAAATGTGGTGGGATTTTGTAAATACCGACCCGAACACCCGAGCAGCAGCAATCTATTACTCCAGTCCTTCGGCTGTTACCGGACTCTCGATTGTAGATCCCGGAGTAACTCTTCCAAACGGAGTTTATCCTGGCGTACCTTTGGTCTCGTTGTCCGGCAGTGGCGGCCTCGGAGTTGTAGATATCACTGTGACTGGAGGATTCGTTACAGCAGTAACTGTGCCAATCGTTACGGGAACTGGGGACAAGTATCAGATTGGCGATTTGGTTGCTCCCGACGCTTCTTCTTATCCACAACTCATCGGATGCACCTTTGAGGTTATTTCCACTTACTCAGAGGCGTGGATTGCTGCTAACACTCATCCGCAAAGTGGAGCGCCTGCCCCTGCATTAAACTTAGGGGTTGTACTCTTTTATTGCAATGGCGTCCTAATTGCTGACGGAGTTGATTACGTAACAGACGACTTTATCTTCAGATACTCCTCTGATCCGGTAACAGGAAAGTATGAATTTTTCTATAATACCATTTCGTTTGCTGCCAAAGCTCAGTTGCCAACGATTACCATTTCTGACTCCCTAACCACGACGTACAGAGCTGACATCACGGATTTAGTATTTAGTGGTATCACTTATTACATGAGCCCTAACGTTTATAACGCCGAAACACCTTTGCGTTTGTGGAAAGCTCAGGCACTACAAGTTGCTGAAACCGTTTCGCACTTAGCAGAGGACAACTACATCAACCCTTTGCTGGCAGATCTTAACAACGGCCCAGGACCTGAAAACTGGGAGAAGTATTTTGTTCGGTTGCCGTTGGATTATGGCCGCAATGGCGCAGCTTGGCAAAAAGTTGCCCTCACTTGCCAAGACTTCGCTTACTGGGGGTCAAGCATTGAACCGGAGAAGATGGAGTGCCCCCCAGAAGATGACCTTCCCGCTATTTACGAAGAGCTGTTTCTTTACGGGGACCCAATTCCTGATTATACTTATGTTTATTGCGAGCCTTACCTCTATTCAAACATTGCCTACTTCAATGTTAGTGGAGGCGACCAGTATTTGAATGG
>JACCDP010061747.1_pt1 | contig 12489 bp, 18 predicted proteins | sample 7445841 | NCBI WGS metagenome assembly JACCDP01 (sample SAMN15323441, study PRJNA562643) | freshwater metagenome | isolation source: river surface water | place: USA:Blue River Watershed | collected 2017-08-17
ATTACTACCAAGAAAGCATTGGAAACGGCATCGTCAAGAGTCGTTAGTAGACTTATTACTAAAGGCGTATTTAAAAATTGAAACTGAATGTTATTATACTATTGTTTTATTGCGTGTTTGGGTTCTTTGGCCTGAACGCGCAATCTTACAATTATAGTTACACAGACCCTTGTACGGGAAATATAAAAACGGTAGTAGTACCAATCAACGGAAACGTCACCGTTGCGTATTACGGAGAAATCGGTTCATTCAGTTACAACGACTTCACAAACGGAACATTTGATGCTTGGACTAATAACATATTTGCACAATATGGTACAAATAGTCCTTGCTCTGAAATTGTTGGCGTTGGAACGGCAATAAACGTAACCCAAAGCTCAGCATTAAATGTTATTGGAATTCTAAATTCATTATCCAGTATTTCTGATTTAGCGGGAGGGTCTACCAATATATTAGGTGGCTCTGTTTCTTCTATTGGTAATGGTGGTAATAGTGATTCAGGAAACAATAACAATAAAAAAGGAAGTGGAAATAATAATAATTCCACAACAACAAATAATAATAATCAAACACAACAAAATGGAACAGGTAACACTAATGAAGGAAGTACAACCACTTCTGGAACAAATGAAACTGGTACAAACGGAGGAAATGGAACCACTAATCAAAATGGTGGAACTGAAAATCCAACATCAGCAGGAGGAACTACAACTGAGGGTGGAACAAATGAAAATGGAAATCAATCGTCTAACGAGACTGTAAATGGTGAAACACCAATAAACAATCAAACAACAACTGAAAATGGAGGAAATGTCAATAATGGTGGTAGCGGGACTGTTGGGGAGCCTGGTAACAATGGGAATAGTGGGAATGGTTCAGGAAATAATGAAACACAACAAGAACCAACTACAACAGAAGGAACAGAAGGAGAGGGAAAAACAAATATAACAGGTGGTGCTTCTACAACAGTTAAAGCATCACCAACAAGTAAAGAAGGCGGTAAACCAACAGTAGTGGCAAGTGCCGACTTTGTAGGGTTTAATTTTAGAAACTCAGACGTTAGAGTTGGTGCGAAAGCAACAGGTGGGTACACATCACTTCGTTGGGATGGAAAAAGAAGTTATGGGGTATTAGGAGATTACACATCAGCACTTAGAGGTCCTAACATTACATCATTTTATGCGTGGGTAAAACCAAAATCAATCATACTAACATCAGGAACGTTAACCATAGGGTTTGAAGGTAACAGGTCTTTATATGGGACTTTCGCCGCTGGGCAAATGTTTAACATACAAAAAGTAAAAAGTCTTAAATTACTTTATATGGGTACTGTATCATATGGTGTTGTCTATAAAGAATCTTTTTTAGGTACTGCACTAATTGGTGGTGCTATGTACGATATGAAAATAGGTAAAAGATTTGACATTAAACTTATGAATTTACTTGTTTATGCACCATATGTAAGTTATTATAACGATGTGGTATTAAAGTCACCTTATGTAATGTTACCAAGTATTGGTACAAACATAAGAATAACTAAAAAGTTTAAATTTAACATAAATGCCGGAGGTGCTTGGGACTTAAAAACAAGTGCTTTAAATTATACTATAACATGTGGTACAAGAATGATTGTAGGTCAATAATATTTTTGGTAATGTTGTTTATGTCTTTCTTTGGGATGACACAAACATTTACCTACTCTGGTTACATATATAATGCTGATGGGACAGGTGCGGTTAATGTGCCTGTTAAGTTGTATAAAAGAACAACACCGACACTTGCAGGGTTCACATCACAAACAAATTACAACGGACATTCTTATTACCGCTCAACAGGGTCAATGACTTGGACAAATGCTAAAACTGCTTGTGAAAATATGGGTGGACACTTAGCAACAGTTTCTAACGCTGCTGAAAACACATTTTTATTTAACACTTGGCCTTCAGGTTGGATTGGGTACTATCAAGATAGGGTTGGTGGTTATACTTATTCTGAACCGGTAGGTGGATATAGATGGACTGAAACTCAAGTTACTAATGGATTGAGTGCAAACTACGACGTATCGTCATATACATCAGGAACAAGTTTGGTTGATATTAAATCATCAATTAATTCTACTTTATATAATTCACCAACATATACGAGTACAGGTGGTAAGTACTTAACATTTAACGGTAGTAATCAATACGCAATAACAAATAATCTATCATCACAATTTTCTACCACAGCAATTTCTGTAGTTGCATGGATATACCCAACAAATAATGGTGTAATTGCTTCTGAACTTAATACCCCAAGTTCATCTTCAGGTTGGCATGAATCAATTATGGAAATTACTGGTTCAAATACGTTAAGAGTTGGATTTTGGAATGGTAGTGGGATAACACAATTAAGTACCGCAATCACTCTTAATACTTGGAATATGGTGTGTATCACCTACGACGGTACTACTATGAAAGGTTACTTAAATAATGTAAATTTTGGTAGTGTTAACTTTTCTCGCCAAGCTGCTTTTTTACACGGAGGTAATGGACAACAACATTTCGCATTTGGATTAAGTGATGCTACCAATATGGGTTCAGGTTTATTTGGGAGCTTTAGGTTAGGGTTATTTCAGTTTTTTAACCGAGCAATTACGGTTGATGAAATTGATAGAACTTTTAATTTATATGCTTACAGATACAGAACAAACCAATACACCAATTGGAACCCTGGCGAACCAAACGATTCTGGTGGTGAAGATTATACACAATTTGTAGGTGGAGGTAAATGGAATGATTTACCAAATGGTTACGCTTTCCAATATGTGATTGAATTTGATTACATTAATGATTATACACCTTGGGTTTTATTTCAAACGGTTTATACTAATTCTTCAGGTTATTATAGTTTTTCACAACCAACAAATCCTGCAACAGAATGGTATATTCAATATGACGCACCAACACCGGTAACAACATTACAATTAACCGATATGATTGAAGTTTCAAAATTAGTTTTAGGGACAACACCAATTAAAAGTATTCACTACCATAGGTATGATGTTAACGGTGACGGTAGAATAAATGTTGCCGATGAAAACTACATCAACCTTAGAAGGTATAGTTTTTTTAGTGGATGGGTTAGTATGTCACCCGCAAGATTATTTACACCTGCACAGTACACGACATTAACAACAAACACATCAGACATGAGAATATCGATACCTGGTGTATCATCTATAACAATAAACTCACCTGTAAGTGGGGGGTCACAAAACTATTACTTGATTGCTCCTGGGTATAAAACAACAGTAAATTACTAATGAAAAAACTATTACTAACCTTAACCTTTATTCTACCATTATTTGTTTTCGCACAGAAGACATTAAGAGATTCGATTTACATCAAGACTAATATGTTTGAGATTGTCTACTCAGAAAAATTACAACAACCAAAGTTTATTAGATACACAGTTCAATGTCCTAATGGTGAAGCATCAAGAAAGGGTATGGATTTTTATACTTGTGACTCAATTCTTACATCGGATAATAAGGATTATGAAAATAACCCATATGATAAAGGACACTTGGCACCGGCAGCAGACTTCAACTGTGATAGAGATATGTTATTTAAAACCTTCACATATTTGAACTGTTCTTTACAACAAGAAAACTTAAACAGAACAACTTGGAGATTATTAGAAGCGAGAGAAAGAGAATTGGCAAAAACAAATAAAACTGTTGTTGTTGAAATCAGATGTATTTATTCTAAGACTTCAATTGTATTACCAACAGGTGCTACCGTTCCTGATGCTTACATCAAAACAATTAAGTATGGCAAGACAACTGAAAAGTATTATTTTAAAAATGAAAAACCAACATCAACCGACTTTAAAAAATATTTAATAAAATGAAACATTTAATCTTACTAATCGGTATGTTACTACTTGGTAACATTTCTATTGCTCAACAATGTGTATATGTTGATTCGGTGTATAACACTGCAAAATTAAGAGAACTTGGTAATCGAGACATTCGTTTCGGTATAAGACAAATTGTAGAAGAAGAATTATCAGAGAAGTTTTGTTTATCTGAAAGTGGAGACGATATTGATATTGAAGTGTATTATTTCGGATTACCAAAAACAACCATCAGAGTTGTCGGTGTTGAAAAAACAAATACAATCACACAAGTTGGAGTTAAACTTTATTACAAAGGTAATTGTTACCAAGGTATAGGTGAGTCCGATACTGAAATTAGGGCAATTATGATTGAGGTTCAAGAAGGTACAATTCCATTTGAAAAAATGACGGTATCATCAGCATTAAAAAAGGCAATACACGACGCTGTTATCAAAATATGAAATTATGGCAACTTTTGATATTATTAATGTTTTGGTCATCATCTTTCTCGCAAGTCCATATTGCGGATGTTGGGGACGGTTGGAAAAGTAAAGTCCAACAAGCGTTAGATACCATACAGAAATACGACACAGTAAAGTATAATAACCTCATCACCAAATGTAATAATATCGGATATTGGAATAATACATTTGCAACAACTGAACCACCATACACAATCCTTATTCCAACTTCAGAGATGAATTTTGGAAACATATATAATATATGTGCATTACTTATCCACGAGAGCTATCACCTTTTACTTTATGGTAAAAACATAAACCCAAACCAAGAAGAGTTTTGGGCATATTCATACGAGTTGGACTTCTTAATGAAAGTTCCAAACGTTGATGAATGGTTAATTCAAAATGCTCAAAACAAAATTAAATATTATTCAAAATCATAGTTGATTTAACGATACAAATCATTTATTTTTTGGGTATGAAAAAACCTAAAATAGACCCAAACAAAGTTATTAGAACAGAACCAAGAATGGTTAAAGACGGACCTGATGTCGGGTCATTATTTGCTATGATAATTGGATTTTTACTTGGTATGATTCTCATAACCCTTGTATCTTGTGAAGAACAAAAATCTACAACAGTAGTAGAACCACCCAAAGAATTAAGTAAAACTACTGATAATTACTATCAACGTGTGGTAGAATACACCTATGAGGGTTGTGAGTATATCAAGGTAGGGTATGGAAAAAGTATTTGGGGTTCACATAAAGGAAATTGTAAAAACCCAATCCACAAAAAATGACAGAACAAGAAATCTTAAAGTTTGGGGAGATTCAATACCTCAAAGGTAGGTTAGACGAGTTGTACAAAGCACTTCCAACTGTTATTAATATGGAAAGAAGAAGAAAACTTGACCAACGAATCGAAAAATATATCAATAAGTTAAAAAAAGTTGATGAGGTTGCTTATCGTTTATATGAAGTTGAATTAATAGCTACTAATAGAGTTAAAATGAAAGGGAAGGTTGAAACTGAAAACCTTTTAAAAGAAATATTACAGACAGGAAATATTACAGATGAAAACTTATTGAAAAAAATAAAAGATAAGTTAGATTCAATGTAATGAAAACAAGAATTCACGTCAACCAACATCACATTAGGTCTAACAAAACAAAAGATACTGATTTACCGGTAATTACAATTAAACAAGGTAGAAAAAACACTTATTGTAATGAGGTTGAAATACTTGGCCCAAGTAAGATTGTTTATTGTGGAAGTGGAGATAAAAAACCTTTGTTAAGTTGTGGGGCAAGAGTCGTTATAGAAACAGAAAGTGAAATTAAAATTATAAGTTAAATGGAATTATTAAACACACACCCGATTAAAAAATCAGATTTAGGTTTTCACGGAAATCTATTTGGAGGAAAATTATTATCTTGGATTGATGCATCAGCGGCAGGTTATGCTATGCAACTATGTGACACACCAAGAATGGTTACAGTATCAATCGACCAATGTAACTTTGAAAAACCAGCAAAAGAAAGTCAGTTATTAAAAATATATGGTTATCCTAAAAGAGTTGGTAACTCTTCTATGACTTTATATATGGAAGCAAGGGCTCACAATGTATATTCAGGTAAACAAGATTTAGTTTTGAAAACACACATCACATTTGTTCAAATCGATGAAGGAGGAAACCCAATACCATTAGGAGAAAAGGCCAAAAGAAGAATAAATGAAATGATTGATAACACAAATGAGCAAGCCTGATAACGTTTCAGATAACCCTGGTTTATTACCGTATGGTAGTAATGTTGGTGCGCCGGCAATTGTTGTAAATGATATTCAGTTTTGGAAAAGTCCAAGAGTTAATCACGTGAACCAACAATTTGAAGACAAGTTTGAAGAACTCAAAAAAGAATATGAAAAACTGATTGAGGAATACAGATGGAACGACTTAGTCTACAGAGCAAAATTCAATTTTGAACCTGTAATTGGAAAAATTTATCACTTATATTATGGTATAGATGGGAAAATATTCTTATCTTTGATATTACCAAGTGAATGGAACCGAGAACACATCGGGTCATTCAAATATAACCACGACAATAAATGGATTAAAATATGATACTAACTATTATTTCAGATACTCACAACAAACACAAACACATTACAGGTGATTTGAAGGGTGGTGATTTGCTATTACATGCTGGTGACATTTCTTCTATGGGTTACGAACACGAGATACGCGAGTTCGCAAAGTGGTATAATAATTTAAGTTACTACCACCACAAAGTGTTTATTGCTGGTAATCACGATTGGGGTTTTCAAAACAATGTCGAGAAAGTCAAAAGTATTTTATCTGAATACGACACTATCAATTACCTACAAGATGATTGGATTACAGTTGGGGATAGTGACCCACATGACCCCAATGTAAACACTGTTAAAATTTGGGGTAGTCCTTGGCAACCTGAGTTTTATAATTGGGCATTCAATTTACCACGAAATGGTGAAGAGTTGAAGGCGGTTTGGGATATGATTCCTGAAGATGTTGATATTTTAATCACTCACGGTCCGGCGTGGGGATTCTTGGATGATGTTGAAGGTCGTCGTGGAGAACATTTGGGTTGTGAATTACTTGCTGAACGAATTAAACAAATCAAACCAAAAATTCATATCTGCGGACACATCCATACTGGACACGGACATTACTATGATGGACATACACATTATTTCAATGCTGCCGTATTGAATGAACGATACAATTATGCTCATTTACCTTGGCACATTGATTGGAACCCAATAACAAATGAAATAACTTTTTTATAATGGAGAAAGCACATTTTATTGAAAATAGAGTTTTCAGAGATAAACGAGGAACGTTCAGTCCATTGGACCTTTCAAAATTAGATAAGAATTGGTTACAGAGTAATATTAGTGTAAACCCCCGTATATACACACTTCGGGGGTTACATTTCCAAAAGAATGAATATGCTCAAGCAAAACTAATTAAAGTCATCTCAGGTAAGATATTAGACTTTGTAGTTGATTTAAGGATGGTGTCAGATGACTACAATAAAGTATTCTTCTTTGAAATGAATGAGGGTGATGAGGTATTTGTACCAAGATATTTTGCTCACGGATTTATTACGTTAGAAAAAGATACTGTGGTTCAGTATTTGGTTGATAATGATTATAGTCCTGAAAATGAAGGTGTAAAAGTTTGGACTGATTATCCTGAAATAGAAAATAAAATTAAAGAGTTAGATTCATTCTTTGGTAAAGAACTTGTTAATATTGAAAACAAAGATTTAATTGAGAAATAATTAATCTTCACTAGTTAACCGTTCTACATGGGACGGTTTTTTTGTTTTCACTTCTAAAGGTGGCTCAAGTAAAAACTTTTCATTTAACCATTTACGAAGTTCATTCTCAACAAAAAACTCAGGAACCTCTTCGTCGTCTGGCATTGATGTTGCGACTTCAGCAATGTGTCTTGCAAATTTTACTTTGTATTTATCATCTAACATATTCATTAACCCATCAGTCATAAAGAACACTTCAGATAATGGGTCATTTAAATTTAATTCACCTTCAGATAAATCAAATGCCTTTAAAACTGCTTTACCCCACCAAGTTTTATATGTTTCAGTTTCAGTAAGTGCTGGTTTTAATATTTTGTTTACCGCTCTAATTGATGACGATATAAATCCTGCAACTGCCAATTGAGGTAGAAACCAAGGTAGTAATCTTAACGTTGCTTTAAATCCACCCTCACCAACGTGTTTAAATAATCTTTTGTTTGTTGCTGAATCAACTAAAGCTCTCAACTGACCAAAAGTAATTTTACCTTGTGCTGAACAAAACTTTTCAGAATCACATATTGTTTTTACTACTGTTTGTGATGGTGTCACATCTTCATTTAATTTATTACCAATCCTTTTGAATACGGATTTTAATCCATAAACGACCGAAGCTAAAGCAACACCTGTAAATAACTTACCAGCGTTTTCCATTGTGATATTTTGCTCTTCAATTGCTTGGGTCATAACTATCATCGCTGGTTTCAATAATAAAGAGAATCCTAAAATCCCTGCAATGTTATAACTAACATTTAAAAACTTCTTTGTTATAATAGAAAGAAAAGAAAACAATTTATCGGTGAATGACACAATCTTATCTAAGATTTCCATTTGTCCTTTTTCTTCTACCGCATCAACTAACTTATCTTTGTTATTATCTTTTAATAGAATTGCAATTGACGTGATTAATAAAAATGCCAAATCAGTTTTAGTTAAAGAAATACCATCACCCTCAAGTAATCTACCGACAACAGGTAAAATGGCAGCCATACCTGTACCAAACGTGAATAAAACACCAGTATCAACGTTTAAATCTTTGAATATATCTTTAATAACATTTTCAACTATTACTGTATTATATTGTTCTTCTGTTAATATTATTTTCATCCTATATGAGCTCCTGTAACATCTTTTATTGAAACATTTGGAAATAACCTATTAAAGTACTCGGCAAGAGCATATTTAAAATGTCTTGCGTAAAGATGCCAAGGTATTAATTTTTCAATACCATCGACCCAATTATAGTCATAGTAAAGTGTGCGACTACCTTTTCTATAATTAACTAAAATATTACCATCTGTGTCACCTAACATAATTCTATCTTCTGTTTCACCTGATGCTGTAATTTCCATTCTAATAGCAGTAAAAAACATGTCTTTGTATTTTGGATATTCCTCAGCGTAAGGTGCGTCAAAACTATCCCTACTAAATGTTCTTTCAATTTCTAACAATTGAGATTCTGTTATTATAATTTTCATATATTGATAAATATTATCAAAATGTTTATTATCTTTGTATTATGGAAAAAGTATTATATATCGTTAGAGGAATACCAGGTTCAGGTAAATCCACATTTGCTAAAATGTTAGTGGGTGAAGACTTTCTAGTTTGTGAAGCAGACAAATACTTTATAGATAAGGAGACAGGAGAATATAATTTTGATTTTACTAAGATTACGGAAGCTCACAAATTCTGTCAAGATACGGTTGAGACATATATGAAGGACTCATTAGTCAATGACCAATTCTATAGAGAGATTGTAGTATCAAACACATTTACCCAAGAATGGGAGATGGAGCATTATATTGAACTAGCAAAAAAATACGAATACACGGTATTCACTATAATTGTAGAAAATAGACACGGAGGTAAAAATGTCCACGGAGTTCCTGACGAAGTATTAACTAAAATGCGTGAGCGTTTTGAAATAAAATTATGATGAAATTTAATAAACTATTAACGACAGGTACTGTGTGGATTACATCCGATACACACTACCACCACAAAAACATTTGCCGAGGAGTTACAAACTGGCGAACACAAGATGGTAAAATACCGGTAAATTCAACACGAGATTTCACAGACCTTGATGAAATGGATAGTGCAATTGTAAACAACATCAATGCAAAAGTTGGTCCTGATGATACTCTAATTCACTTGGGTGATGTTGCGTTTGGTGGATTCGATAAATTAGAACAATTTTTAGACCGATTGGTGTGTAAAAATGTTCACTTAGTATTCGGTAATCACGACCACCACATTTTAAACAACCGACAAGATATTCAAAACAGATTCTTATCTGTGCAGCATTACCTTGAAGCGAACATCAATGACGTGAACTTTGTTTTATGCCATTACCCACTCCAAAGTTGGCACGGATTAAACAAAGGTGTTATACATCTTCACGGTCACGTTCACTTATCAGCACAAAACAAGTGGGGTAATGGAAAACGTTTAGATGTCGGTATGGATGGTAATAACATTCATCCATATAAAATCACAGAGATTGTTCATATGATGGATAAACGTGAGATTGGTTCAGATATGAGTAATGACCACCATTTAGATGATTTAGTTGGAGTTGTAGGTTAAATTACAACTCCAATATATTTATTAGTATGAAAATTATTATTACCGAAAATCAATTAAAATATATTAACGAAGCATTAGGTGTTCCTGATAATATTTTAGAGGCAGCTGAAGAAGTATTTGATATTTTTGAAAAGAAAATTAAATCCATTACACGTAAAGAAGATAAATACGAATTTGATGGTGAGTTAGATATTGTTTTAGGTAATAAGAAAAAAATCAAAATAGATAGTTACGAACTAATTGTGTCGGTTACAGAATACGAAGAAATTAAAGGAGACCCTATAATCGTATCGATGGGTATGGCACAAAGTTTTACTTTTGACAGAGATGTTATGATGAAAAGAATCCAACCATCAACAACTGCTGAATTTGAAATAGATTATGCGGTTAGTGCTGAAGGTTGGGAACCACATGAATTATACGATTCATTAATGAAAGATAAAGTTGTTCATTTATCATCATTGGCTCACGAAATAAAACACAAATACGACAAGCAAGCAAAAGAGTTAGATTTAGTCGGTAGAGAAGCTGAATACACTGCAACTCAAAGAAGGTCTAATTTTGGTATACCAATCATTGACCATTATTTTTTTAGATTTATGTACTTTGTTTCTGCCACAGAAAATTTAGTTAGACAAACAGAATTAGCGTCTGAAATGAGAAGTAAAAATATTACAAAATCACAATTCAGAGATTTTTTAGAAAACCAAAAAGTTTATAAAGAATTAGTTGAAATTAAAAACTTCACCTTTGATAAACTATTACAGGGTTTATATGATTCGATGGATAGAGTTGATGCGTTATTATTACACGTTGATGAAGACCCGTCTGAAATGACTGATGAAGAAAAAATTAATAGAGTTTTAGAATTGGTTTATATTAACATAGTTAATATGAAAGTGGGTGTGTTTATGGAAATGATACGTAATAAAGAAGATGCGGTTAAAGATTTTCTTAGACAACTTACTGGTGGATTACCTAAATTTTTATCACAAGACGACGACGCAGAAAAAATGGATAACTTAAAAAGAAAGTTTACTAATTATGCTGCTAAGTATCAAGATGACCCAATTAGGTTCTTCAAAGATGAATGTGAAAACTTTAGTTATAACGCAAATAAAGTTCTTAAAAGAATAGGGAAGTTATATGCTTTAGCAAAAGACGACAAACCTGTAAGTGAATCTATATTAAATTGGGAACTCTACCAAAAAGTGAGAGAACAAAAATACGGAACCCCAAAAATTCACACAAAATATAACTTCCCAAGGTAGTTTATTCAAATTTTTTTCTTATCTTTGTCTTATTAAATTTGTAATGAGATGAAAGTAATATTTTTAGATATTGATGGGGTTATGAACTCCACAGTTTTTTATAAGGATAGATATAAGAAACGATGGAGAAAACCCATCACTTGGTGGTATGCATTAAAACGAATAGTAAGAAAGTTATTCGGTATTCAACCAAAGGGAGTTTCTTTGGCTGACTATAAAACACCTGATTCACACTATACATTTGATTACCAATTCAAAAGATTACAAGAAGAGACTTGCCCTCAAAAATGGGAATGGTTATCTGAATGGTGTAATGAAACAGATACTAAAATTTGTATTTCATCAACATGGAAACATAATTTTGGAGTTAAAGGTTATGTCTCTACACCTGAAAAATGGGAAGACGCTCTAGTTAAACTTGGGTTTAAAGAAGGTACTTACGTTGGAATTACTGGAGACCGAAGAACTTTAAGGGGTGACGAAATTAAAGATTGGTTAGACAAACACCCTGAGGTTGAGGACTACGCAATATTAGATGATGACTCTGATATGTTACCCGAACAATTTATGAAGTTTCATCACACAGACGGTTGGTTTGGGTTAACACCAAATCACTTATATAGAATTAACAGACAATTTGAAAACAAAAGTAATTACGAAAGATTAACACAGACAATAAGATAATGAAAGTACTATTCCTTGATAACGACGGTGTAATATGTCTATCCAATAATTGGGGTGGGCGAAAAAAGAAATGGGCAAAATACCGGTCTGAAAATCCTGATTCTTCACCAAATATAAAAGAAGCCCCTGTTACTGCACGATTTGATGATTTTGATACAAAAGCGGTAAAGGTCCTTAATGAAATACTTGAAAAAACAGGATGTGAAATCGTTGTAAGTTCTGATTGGAAATTACA
>JACCDP010283144.1_pt1 | contig 12489 bp, 6 predicted proteins | sample 7445841 | NCBI WGS metagenome assembly JACCDP01 (sample SAMN15323441, study PRJNA562643) | freshwater metagenome | isolation source: river surface water | place: USA:Blue River Watershed | collected 2017-08-17
CTGCCTGGCCCAGCAGCTGCCCGAGTTCATCGAGGTGGACCTGTCCGGCCTGACCGCTGGTCACTCGCTGCACGTCAACGACATCAAGATCCCCGCGGGCATCAAGGTCGTCACGCACGGCAAGCCGAACCCCGTCGTCGCGACGCCGGTGGCTCCGGTGGCTGAAGAAATCATCGTCGCCGCCGCTCCGGCCGCCGACGACAAGAAGGGCAAGAAGGGCAAGAAGTAATTCCTGCCTGGCTTCCCGCCAAAACGAAGGGCTCCCGCGAGGGAGCCCTTTTTCATTTCAAGCCTTGAACGTGACCCACGGCTTCAACCGCACAGCCGCCTTGATCAATCCCGCCTCCTCCTGGGCGGCGATCACGGGGCCGATGGGCTTGTAGGCATGCGGTGCCTCCTCCACGCGGCGCTCCTCGCGCAGCGTGACGCAGTGCCAGCCCTGATCGGCCGCCAAAGGCGGCGCCGTCAACACCCTCACCTGCTGGCGCCGTACCGCACGGCCCGCACCATGGCTGCAAGACCAAAGCCAGTCCGCGTGTCCCAACCCCGAGACGAGGTAGGACGCGTCGCCCATCGAGCCCGGGATCAGGGCGAGTTCGCCGTCGTGCGCCGGCGTCGCGCCCTTGCGATGCACGTTCAGGCCACGCTCCTGCAGCACGACGTTATGCGGCACATCGACCACCAGCCGGGAATGGCCCGCACCCAGCAGCGCCTCCAACTCCTTGCGCACCAACTCGGCCAGCACGACACGGTTGGCCCACGCGTAGCGCGCAGCTGCACCCATCGCCTGCAGGTAGTCAGTGGCCAGCGCACCCTGCAGCCCGTAGAGCCCGCTGCGCGGATGCTTCAAACCCGCCGGCCATGCCGCCTTGGCGCGATCCATCCAGGCCTGGCCGACGTAGAAACCCAAGTCACGCGAGCCGCTGTGGATCATGACGACGACATCGCCCGCCTTCAGCCCGGCCCTGTAAGCCACGTGCCGGTCCTGCACCACGTCGACCACCTGCAGTTCGACAAAGTGATTGCCCGCGCCGGGCGTGCCGAGGCTCGGGTCACGAAACACGGTGTGGCGATCGGCCCGATACGCGTCAGGCACATGTCGCGAGTGGCCGCCGAACGATGCCAGGGCGACACATCGCTGCACCTCCTCGTGCAGCCGCTCTCGGTCGCACTGCGCCCACAAGCCCAGCGGGTCCAGTCGATCCAGGAAGGCCTGCGGCCCTTCGTCGAACAGCGCCATGAAGGCCCGCGTCGACACCGGCACGTCACGACCGTTGTGGAGCAGGCTGCGGGTGAGACGCTTGACCAGCTCATCCTTGCGGGGCGCGAGTTGGCCGAGGTTCAATCCGGTCGTCAGCAGGCGCATACCGCAATTGATGTCGGTGCCCACTGACGCAGGAATCACGAAGTCGGCGGGGGTGGCGACGACCGAACCCACCGGTGCGATGGCGCCGGGATGGAAATCGGGCGTCGCACAGGCCTTGCACACGCCGGTATGGCCGTCGGGCGAGCGCACGCTGGCGAAAGCCATCAGCTGGCGCACAGCCTTCTCCTCCAATGGCAACGACGCCGGCAAGAGAATGGTGGCCTGGGCGGCCTCGTTGTAGACGCGGTAGATGCCATCGCGATGCTCCAGCGCGATGCCGTGGCGGGCAAAAGCCCGTTGAAGTCTTTGAGGGTGGTTGCTCATGGCTGCAATCCGAAGCCGGCGCCATGGGCGCGGGCGAAAGGGCACGTCCGGAGCGCCGTGGCGGTCCGGGAAAGCCTTTCTTGCAGCAGCAGGGTCAAGAAAGAGGCGCGCAGTGTAGCCGGCAGGCACAGCCGCCGGCTCGACGAACCGACTCGTTGACTGCCCCGCGTCGTCATCAGACGACGTTCACCCCCAGTGCGGCGACGAAGCCGGCGGCCTGGTCGACGGAGATGGTGGCGCCCTTGAAGTGCTGCAGCAGGTCGCCCACCTGCAACGCGCCCAGGCGCGCGCGGCGCAGGTCGGCGCCGGCGAACTTCGCATTCTTCAGGCTGGCGTTCGAGAGGTCGCAGTCGTCGAGAACCGCGTCGGTGAAGTCGCAGCCCGACAGGTCGGCCGACGAGAAGTTCAGCCCCTGCAGCTGTTGCTTGCGGAACGACAGGCCGCGCAGGTCCGCGCTGACCAGCAAGGACGCCTGCAGCCGCAGGCCCAGCGTGCGCGCCTCGGTGAAGCGCGCGCCGGTGAGCTTGACCTCGTTGAAGGCGACGCCCGCCAGCTTGGCGCGGCACCAGCTGGTGTTGTTCAGGTCGCCATGCTCGAAGCGCGCGTCGCTGAGGTCGGCGAAGTCAAAGCTCGCTCCCGCGCAGCGGCAACGTTGCCAGCGCGTGCCGCCCAACGCCGCACGATCCAGCTGGGTGGCTATGAAGCTGCAGCCGATGAACTCGGCGCCACGCAGGTCGAGGCGGCCCAGGTCTTCGCCATCGAACACGCAACGCTCGAAGCGCAGGCGCTGCGCTCCGCCGGCGAGCAGCTCCTCAAGCGCGTCGCGGTCAAGGGATTGATCGGACGTGATCTGCACGTCATCGGAAGCAAGAGGAGGCATGGCCGTACTGGAAACGAGGGAGCGCGACTCTAGTGCCCAGTTTTGCGCCGGCCCGCAATGCCCTTGGCGATTCCGCAGGTCTTGCGGGCCGGCATTTGACGAACGAGGCCCCGCTGTGAGCACAGCGCGGGATGCAAAAAAGGGCTCCCGAAGGAGCCCTCTGGCTGCTGGAAAGCTACGGCCTCAGAAGTTGGCGTGGTCACGCGTGCGCGGTGCGCCGAGATCGGTGACGTAGTTGCCGAACGACGGGCCGGTGGCGCCGGTCGGCACGGCGACGACGAGCACGCCGTTGGTCCACGTGCCACGGGCGACGACGAGGTCGCCGGCCGCCACCGTCGTGGTCTGGCCTCGCATGCGCCAGCCGCGCGGGCTGGCGAAGGTCGCCGGGTCGGCCGACACACTCAGGCCGTGGACGGCGAAGGTGGTGGGCATCGTCGCGCTGCTGCCGTTCACCGGCGCCGGCGTCGCGTCCACCACGCCCTGCACCGATGCCGCCGTGGAGGCCGGGGCGATCTGCAGTGCCACCGCCGTCAGCTTGCCGGCGTTGTCGGCCGTCGCGTTGACGACCAGGTGCTTGCTCGTGGACGCCTCCAGCACCGTCTGGAAGGTGCTGATGTTGAAGGCCTGGCTGCCCGAGCGCGGGGCCTTGCGGCTGGAGCGGTCGGCCAGGCGCGTGTTGGCATCGATGTTGATGCTCTGGCCCAGCACGGTGACGACGAAGGTGTCGGCCGTGGCGCCGGCCGCGATGGCGGTGAAGTCGCCCTCGATCGACACGGTGCGGCTGACGGCGGCATGCAGCAGCTTGACGGCGCTGGCGGTCACGCTGGTGCCGTTGCTGGCCACGGTGCCGGTCACGCGGATGTCGTCGCCGACGACGGGCAGGCTGGCCGATGCCAGGGCCGCGCCGTCGATGTTGACGCCGCGCAGCACGAAGCCGGTGCCGCTGGCGCTGGACACCCGGCCTTGCAGCTCGATGGTCTCACCGGCGGTCTGCACGGGCAGCTTGCTGCGCAGGGCAGCCGTGCCGGCTGCGAAGCTGGTGGCCGGCAGTGCCGGTGCCGTCGCGCCGAACACCGAGACGACCTGGCCCGCGCTGAATGCCGAGGCGCAGTCGGCCGTGCCGCTGTCGACGCTGCAAGTGGCCTTGCTCAGGTCCACCGTCAGCCCGCCGATGACGAGGCTGCTGGCGCTGACGGACACCACCGAACCCTCCACCTTGAACGCGGCGGCGCCGCGGCCGGTCGAGGCCGGCACGTCGCCGACGGACACCAGCGACGCGACGATGTTGGCCGCGCCGGTGCCGGACGAGAACAGGAAGCCATGCACGGTGACATAGCTGCCGGCGCTGGTGGCGCTCGACGTGGCCGTCAGGTCCGACAAGCCGGCCACGGCCGTGCAGGTGGGGGTGGCGGCCGTCAGGCAGGCGCGCCGGTCGGAGAAGTTGGTCGCCGAGGTGAGCTGCACCGTCTGGCCCATCACGGTCATCGTGCTGGCCGTCGTGTCGGTGGCGTCGACATGGCCGCGCGCCAACGGGTGCAGGCGGATCTCGTCGGCCAGCGGTGCGGCGGTGTCCGTGGTGGTCGCGGACATGGGTTTCACGTCCACGCTCATGCCGACTTCCAGCATCGATTCGTCGGTGACGACGGCGCCGGTGTCGTTGTCCAGCACCTTGGCATTCTTCGTCGAGAACTCACGCCCGTTGACGAAGACACTGCCGAAGGCCGTGATCTCGCCGGACGACGCCGACAGCTTGCCCACGCCGGTGCTGGCGGTGGGGGTGGTCGTGGTGGTGGCGGCCGTTCCCGACCCACCACCGCACGATGCAAGCCAGACGCTGGCCAACGATGCGGCCAGCACAGAACCAATTCGTCTCATCTCTTCTGCTCCTCGCAATGGCAGGGCCCCACGGCCCTCGCCTGCGGATCGCAGCTTGAGCTGGTCATGTACCGCGCAGGTATCCGACTTGTGTCCAGCCGAAAGCCCTGCATGCAGATACATCCACCCGCAGTGACGGCCTCCCGCGCCGAACGGTGTTCCAGCGCAATGGGCGATTAGGGACTGTTACCTTCCAGGGGCAGGCGCCCCCCTAGGTTTTTGAGCAACACCCCGGCCGCCACGAGCTGGCGGTTGCGTGCGCTGAGCAGGCTGGACTCGGCCGACAGCAGCGCGGTCTGCGCCGTGCCGACATTCAGGTAGCTGACCGTGCCGGCGCGGTACTGCGCCAGCACGATGTCGAGGTTGCGCTGGGCGGCCTCCAGCGCGTCACGCTGCAAGGCGAGCGACGCACCGGACTCGGCGAACTCGACGAGGTTGTCCTCGACCTCCTGGAAGGCCGTCAGCACCGCCTGGCGGTAGTTGGCGGTCGCCACATCGGCCGACGCGCGCGCCTGCGCCGACGCCAGCCGGCGCTGCCCCCCGTCGAACAGCGGCTGCGCAACGGCCGCGCCCAGGCTCCACACCAGGTTGGGCGCGGACACGAGCTTGGACCACGACGCGCCCCGGTAGCCGGCGCTGGCCGACAGGTCCACGCTGGGAAAGAAGGCCGCATCGGCAATGCCGATCTGCGCATAGGCCGCCACCTGGCGGGCGCGCGCGGCGGCGATGTCAGGCCGCTGGGCCAGCAGGGTCGATGGCAGCAGCGCCGGCACCGGCGGCAGCTCGGGCAGCGCGACACCGGGCGCGAGCTGGAACTGCCCCGGCAGCTTGCCCAGCTGCACGGCGATGGCATGTTCCAGCTGTGCCCGGGTGGCCCGCGAGTCGGCGAGCTGGGACTGCACGCTGCGCAGCTGGGTGCGCGCCTGCAGCACGTCGCTCTGCGCGACCACGCCGCTGGCGAAACGCGCCTGCGTCAGGTCCAACACCTTCTGGTTGGCTGCCTCGGTGCGCACGAGCAGCGCCTGCTGGGCCTCGGCCGTGCGCAGCGCCAGGTAGTTCTGCGTCAGCGTGGCCTGGGCCGACAGGCGCAGCGCGGCCAGATCGGCCTGGCTGGCCTGGTAGCTGGCGCCTGCCGCCTTGACGCCCTCGGCCAGCCGGCCCCACAGGTCGACCTCCCAGGCGGCGTTGGCGGTCAGCGAGTTGCTGGTCGAGACGCTGCGCTGACCATTGCTGTTCTCGGCCGTGGCGGACCGCGTCGTGCCGGCGCCCAGCGACAGCGTCGGGAAGATGGCCGAACGGCTGGCCTGCAGCACCGCACGCGCCGACTGCGCCTGGGCCAGCGACGCGGCGAGGTTCTGGTTGCCAACGATGAGGTCGGCCTGCAGACCGTCCAGCACGGGGTCGTGGAACAGCGTCCACCAGGCTTCGGGCACGGCGGCGTCGGGCGCCACGCGTTGCCACTGCGTCGAGCCCTGGAAGGCGGCCGGCGGTGGGTTCTCGGCGGGCGGGCGCTGCGAGGTCACGGCACAGCCGGCCAGCAGCAGGGCCAGCATCAACGGCGTGAGGGCGGTCTTGGGCATGAGCATCAGGTCGTGGCCGGAACGGCGGAGGCTTGGGGGCGCGCGGCGGTGCGCTTCTTGCGGCTGAGCCGGTCCATGCAGCAGAACACGACGGGCGTGGTGTAGAGGGTCAGCAGCTGGCTCAGCAGAAGGCCGCCGACGATGGAAATGCCCAGCGGCACGCGCAGCTCGGCACCTTCACCGTGGCCCAGCGCCAGCGGCACGGCGCCGAAGACCGCCGCCACCGTCGTCATCAGGATGGGCCGCAGCCGCAGCAGTGCGGCGCGGTAGATGGCCGCGCCGGGCGACAACCGCCGGCCGCGCGCGGCGGCCCCGTCCTGGGCCGAGATGGCGAAGTCCAGCATCATGATGGCGTTCTTCTTGACGATGCCGATCAGCAGGATCACGCCGATCAGCGCAATGATCGTGAACTCGGTCTTGAACAGCATCAGCGCCAACAGCGCGCCCACACCGGCGGACGGCAGCGTCGACAGGATGGTGATCGGGTGGATCAGGCTCTCGTAGAGCATGCCCAGCACGAGGTAGATCGTCACGATGGCCGCGAGGATGAGCAGCGGCTGCGACTTGAGCGACGCCTGGAAGGCCTGCGCCGTGCCCTGGAAGCTGCCGCGCACCGACACCGGCGCGCCGCTGCGGGCGACGGCGTCGTTGATCGCGGCCACCGCGTCGGACATCGCCACGCCTTCAGACAGGTTGAAGCTGATCGTGCTGGCCGGCGTGCCGCTCTGGTGGTTGACGGCCAGCGGCGTGCTGGTGGTGGCCACGCGCGCGATGCTGGACAGCGGCACCTGCTGGCCGCCGCTGTTCGTCAGCATCAGCCGGTCCAGCGTCTGCGGGCTTTGCAGCCACTCGGGCGCCAGTTCCATGACGACACGGTACTGGTTCAGCGGGTTGTAGATCACGCCCACCTGGCGCTGGCCGAAGGCGTCGTTGAGCGTGCTGTCCAGCCCGTTCATCGTCAGGCCCAGCCGCGCCAGCGCGTCGCGGTCGACGATGAGCGAGGTCTGCGAGCCCTTGTCCTGCTGGTCGGTGTTGACGTCGGTGATCTCGGGCACCTCGGTCAGCGCGCGGCGGATCTTCGGCTCCCAGGTGCGCAGGTCTTCCAGGTCGTCGGCCTGCAGCGTGTACTGATACGACGCGTTGGATTGCCGGCCACCGATGCGGATGTCCTGCACCGGCGCGAGGAACATGTTGGCGCCCGGCACGCGCGCCAGCTTGCCGCGCAGCCGGTTGATGACGGCGTCCACGCTTTCCTTGCGCTCGTCCTGCGGCTTCAGGCTGATGAACATGTTGGCGCTGTTGCGCTGACCACCGCCGGTGAAGCCGGTCACGTGGGCCACGGCGGGGTCGGCGCGGACGATGTCGTGGAAGGTGCGCAGCTTGCCTTGCATGGACTGGAAGCTGCTCGCCTGGTCGGCCTGCACGCCGCCCATCATCAGGCCGGTGTCCTGCTGCGGGAAGAAGCCCTTCTGGATGGTCATGTAGAGGTGGACGTTCAACGCCACGACGCCCGCCAGCGCCAGCAGCGCCAGCGGCTGGTGGCGCAGCGTCCAGCGCAGCGTGCGCCGATAGCCGCGCATCAGCGCGCGCTGCACGCCGGCCAGCCGCCCCCCGAGGCCGGCGGCCCCGCGCTCGGCCTCGCGCGGCTTGAGCAGCGTGGCGGCCATCATCGGCGTGGTGGTGAGCGACACGACCATGGACACCAGGATGGCCACCGACAGCACCACGGCGAACTCGCGGAACAGCCGGCCGACGATGCCGCCCATCGCCAGGATGGGAATGAAGACGGCGATCAGGCTCAGCGAGATGGAGACGACCGTGAAGCCGATCTCCCGCGCCCCCTTGAGCGCCGCCTGCAGCGGGGTCTCGCCGCGCTCGATGTGGCGGGAGATGTTCTCCAGCACGACGATGGCGTCGTCGACGACGAAGCCGGTGGCCACGGTCATGGCCATCAACGACAGGTTGTCGACGCTGTAGCCCAGCAGGTACATGACGCCGGCCGTGCCCGCCAGCGACACCGGCACCGCCACCGCCGGCAGCAGCGCGGCGCGCAGGCGGCGCAGGAAGATGAACACCACGACGATGACCAGGCCGAACGAGATCGCCAGCGTGCGCTGCACCTCGGTGATGCTGCCGCGGATGGTGGACGTGCGGTCCATGACGACGTTGACGTCGATGGCGGGCGAGATCGATGCGCGCAGTTGCGGCAGCAGCGCGCGCACGGTGTCGACCGTCTTGATGATGTTGGCGCCCGGCGCCTTGCTCAGGATCAGCATGACGGCGGACTTGCCGTCGGCCAGGCCGTCGTTGCGCAGGTCCTGCACGCTGTCTTCCAGCGTCGCCACATCACGCAGATGCACGGCGGCGCCGCTCTTGTAGCTCAGCACCAGCGGCGCGTAATCGCTGGCCAGCCGGGCCTGGTCGTTGGCCGCGATCTGCCAGTGGCGCTCGTCGGTCTCCAGCAAGCCCTTGGGCCGGTTGGCGTTGGTCGCGACGACGGCCGCCCTCACCTGCTCCAGCGAGATGCCCTGCGAGGCCAGCTTGTTCGGGTCCAGCTCGATGCGCACGGCCGGCAGCGCGCCGCCGCCCACCGTCACCTGGCCGACGCCGTCCACCTGCGCCAGCCGCTGCGCCAGCACCGTGCTGGCGGCGTCGTACATCTGGCCGCGCGTCAGCGTGTCGGACGTCAGCGACACGATCATGATGGGCGCATCGGCCGGGTTGACCTTGCGATAGGTCGGGTTGCTGGGCATGCCGCTGGGCAGCAGCGAGCGCGACGCATTGATGCCGGCCTGCACGTCGCGGGCCGCGCTGTCGATGTCGCGCCCCATGTCGAACTGCAGCGTGATGCGCGTGCTGCCCAGCGACGACGACGATGTGATCTCGGTCACGCCGGCAATGCTGCCCAGCGTGCGCTCCAGCGGCGTGGCCACCGTGGCGGCCATGGTGTCGGGGCTGGCGCCGGGCAGCGAGGCGCTGACCGAGATGGTCGGGAACTCCACCTGTGGCAGCGGCGCGATGGGCAGCAGCAGGTAGGCAATCGCCCCGGCCAGCGCGATGCCGCAGGTGATCAGCGCCGTGCCGATGGGCCGCTCGATGAAGATGCGCGACAGGTTCATGCAGCCTCCTGCCGGGCCGCCCCAAAGGAGGCTGAGCCCCCTCGGGGGGCAGCGAGCAACGCGAGCGTGGGGGCCGTCATGCCGGTACCTCTTCAGGCTTGCCGCGGCGCAGCCGCGCAGCCAGCGCCGCAAAGCCCAGGTAGATGACCGGCGTCGTGAACAGCGTCAGCAACTGGCTGACGATGAGCCCGCCCACCATCACCACGCCCAGCGGATGGCGCAGCTCGCTGCCCACACCGGTGCCCAGCATCAGCGGCAGCGCGCCCAGCAGGGCGGCCATCGTCGTCATCAGGATGGGCCGGAAGCGCAGCAGGCAGGCCTCGTGGATAGCCTCGCGCGGCGACTTGCCGTGGTCCCGCTCGGCCTCCAGCGCGAAGTCGATCATCATGATCGCGTTCTTCTTGACGATGCCGATCAGCAGCACGATGCCGATGATGGCGATGATGTCGAGGTCGAGCCGGAAAGCCAGCAGCGCCAGCAGCGCGCCCAGGCCGGCCGACGGCAGCGTCGACAGGATGGTCAGCGGGTGGATGGTGCTCTCGTAGAGCACGCCCAGCACGATGTACATCGTCACGATGGCCGCGAGGATGAGCAGCAGCGTGCTCGTCAGCGAAGCCTGGAAGGCCAGCGCGGCGCCCTCGAAGCGCGTTTCCACACTGAGCGGCAGCTGCAGCGCGTCGACCTCCGTGCGGATGGCCTTGACCGCGTCGCCGAGCGAAGCGCCCGGTGCGAGGTTGAACGACACGGTGGACGACGGGAACTGCGCCACGTGATTGACGGCCAGCGGCGCCAGCCGCTCGCTGAAGCGCGCCACCGAGCTCAGCGGCACCTGCACGCCGCCGGTGCCGGGCACATACAGGCGCCGCAGCGCATCCAGGCCCTCGCGGTCGCGCGGCGCCACCTCCAGCACGACGCGGTACTGGTTGCTCTGCGTGAAGATGGTGGAGATCAGCCGCTGCCCGTAGGCGCTGTAGAGCGCGCTGTCGATGGTCGACACGCTGACGCCCAGCCGCCCGGCCGCGTCGCGGTCGATGTCGACATAGGCCTGCAGCCCCTGGTCCTGCTGGTCGCTGGCGACGTCGGCGATCTGCTTGAGCTCACGCAGGCGCTGCAGCACCGCCGTTGTCGCGCGCGCGAGCTCGGCCGAGTCCGGCGAGCTGAGCGTGAACTGGTATTGCGTCTTGGCGATGCGGTCCTCGATGGTCAGGTCCTGCACCGGCTGCAGGAACAGCGAGATGCCCGCTTCGCCGGCGGCCGCGTCGGCGATGCGGCGCGCCACCTCGGTGGCGCTGGCGCCGCGCGTCTCCTTGGGCTTGAGCGTGATCTGCAGCCGGCCCTGGTTCAGCGTCGTGTTGCCGCCGTCCACGCCGATGAAGGACGACACGCTGTCCACCGCCGGGTCCTGCAGCACGCGTTCGGCGATGCGCTGCTGGTGCTGGGCCATGGCCGCGAACGAGGTGGATTGCGCGGCCTCGGTGATGCCCTGGATCTGCCCCGTGTCCTGCACCGGGAAGAAGCCCTTGGGCACGAGCAGGTAGAGCACGCCGGTCAAGCCCAGCGTCGCGGCGAAGACGACCAGCGTCGCGGCCTGGCGGTCCAGCACCCAGGTCAGCATGCGGTCATAGCCGGCGACGATGTCGTCGAAGGCCTTGCCCACCGCCCGCCACAGCCGGCCATGCTCTTCGTCATGCTCGTGCTTCAGCAGCCGTGCGCACATCATGGGCGTCAGCGTCAGCGACACGAAGGCCGAGATCAGGATGGACACGGCCAGCGTGATCGCGAACTCGTGGAACAACCGGCCGACGACATCGCCCATGAACAGCAGCGGGATCAGCACGGCGATCAATGAGACCGTCAGCGAGATGATGGTGAAGCCGATCTGCTGCGAACCGCTGAGCGCGGCGTCATAGGCGCTGACACCCTCGCCGCCCTCTTCCATGTGGCGAGAGATGTTTTCGATCATCACGATGGCGTCGTCCACCACGAAGCCCGTGGAGATGACCAGGGCCATCAGCGTCAGGTTGTTGATCGAGAACCCGGCCATGTACATGACGCCGAAGGTTCCGACCAGCGACACCGGCACCGCGACGGCCGGGATGATGGTGGCCGGCAGGCTGCGCAGGAACACGAAGATGACGCCGATGACGAGCACGATGGCAAACAGCAGTTCGTGCTGCACGTCCGTGACGGACGCGCGGATCGTCGTCGTGCGGTCGGACAGCAGCTGCACGTCCAGCGACGCCGGTAGGCTGGCCTGCAACTGCGGCAGCACGGCGCGCACGCGGTCCACCGTCTCGATGACGTTGGCGCCGGGCTGGCGCTGCACGTTCAGGATGACGGCCGACACCGACGGCTTGCCCGCCTGCCCGGCCCAGGCGGCCAGGCGCAGGTTCTCGGCGTCGTCCACCAACACCGCCACGTCTTTCAGCCGCACGGCGTTGCCGTTCTTGTAGGCGATGACGAGGCTGGCGTATTCGCTGGCGCTCTTGAGCTGGTCGTTGGCGTCCAGCGTGGACGCCCGCAGCGGCCCGTCGAAACTGCCCTTGGACTGGTTGACGTTGGCTGCCGAGATGGCGGTGCGCACATCGTCGATGGACAGGCCCAGCGTGGCCAGCGCGCCGGGGTCGGCCTGGATGCGCACGGCCGGGCGGCGCCCGCCCGCGATGGCGACGAGGCCCACGCCCGGCACCTGCGAGATCTTCTGCGCGAGGCGGTTCTCGACGAGGTCGTGCACGCGCGTGATCGGCAGCGTGGACGAGCTGACCGCGATGGTCAGCACCGGCGCGTCCGCCGGGTTGACCTTGCTGTAGACCGGCGGCATGGGCAGGTCGCTGGGCAACAGGTTGCTGCCAGCGTTGATGGCGGCCTGCACCTCCTGCTCGGCCACGTCCAGCTGCACGGCGAGGTCGAAACGCAGCGTGATGACCGACGCCCCGCCCGAGCTGCTGGACGACATCTGCGCCAGGCCCGGCATCTGGCCGAACTGCCGCTCCAGCGGCGCGGTGACGGAGGACGTCATCACGTCCGGGCTGGCGCCGGGGTAGAGCGTCGTGACCTGAATGGTCGGGTAGTCCACCTCGGGCAGTGCCGACACGGGCAGCAGCCGGTAGGCCAGCGCGCCGGCCAGCACGATGGCCAGCATCAGCAACGATGTGGCCACCGGCCGCGCGATGAAGAGGCGTGACGGGTTCATCGCCCCGGCCTCACTGCGCGGTACCGGAGGCCGGCGCCGACGCGGCTTGCGGGCGGTTGCGGCCACGCTCGCGCCCGCCGGCTGCCGAGGCGCCGGCAGCCGGCGCCTGGATGACCTCGGCCTTGCCGCCGTCGCGCAGGCGGTCGGCGCCA
>JACCDP010094966.1_pt1 | contig 12488 bp, 13 predicted proteins | sample 7445841 | NCBI WGS metagenome assembly JACCDP01 (sample SAMN15323441, study PRJNA562643) | freshwater metagenome | isolation source: river surface water | place: USA:Blue River Watershed | collected 2017-08-17
ATTAAAGGTGATAAAATTGAAATCAAAATTGAAGATGTAATTGTTGTTCCTGAATATTATTCAAATGTTCTTCAACAATTATCTAACATAAGATGTATGAAAGTTATGTTAGTTCAACAAAAAGAATATATTTTTGAAACTTTACCTATTGGTAGTCGTTGGAGTGATTATGGTTTTGATAGAGTTATTACAACAACTGAAGAAGCAAAAAAATATATTTCAGAAGTATTCCCTGAAACATTAGTTCACATTGTACCACCAATCATTGGAGATAATTTTAAACCTATTGAAGGAATTACAAAACCATATATTGCAATAAGTTGTAGAGATAGAGTTCAACATAGAAAATTTATTTCCGAATTTTATTTAAAATACCCTCATTTACGTTGGATTACATTTAGAGATATGGTTCAAATGAATTACGAAGAATTTTCGGAATCATTAAAAGAATGTATAGTTTCATTATGGGTTGATGATGAATCAACATTTGGTACTTTTCCATTAGAATCTATGAAATGTGGTGTACCTGTTGTTGGTAAAATTCCAAAAACTGAACCAGATTGGTTAAGTGAAAATGGTATGTGGACATACGATGAAAATAAAATTGTTGAGATATTAGGTACTTACGTTTTAGCTTGGTTAGAAGGTGTTGAATTGACTGATGAAGTTAAACAAAAAATGAAAGAAACTTTATTACCATACGATACTGAAATCACAAAAAATAATATTATATCAGTTTTTAATTCTTTTAATAATAGAAGAAGTGAAACAATAAAAACCGCATTAGATAAATTAAAATTAGAAGAAAATGTATAAAAAATATATTACCGTATTATTACCAATCCATAGAATTGATGGGGATTATAAAGAAATGTTGAAAAACGCATTATCATCTGTTGAAGAATTTCACAATGATGTTTTTGTATCTATTATTTGTCCTAAAGAAGTTAAAGATGAATTAGGACCATTATCAGATAAATTAGAAATTAACGTAATTGAAAACAGTGGTCAAACTGATTTTTGTTCTCAAATTAATTTAGGAATTGATAATTGTAAAACTGATTGGTTTACAATTTTAGAAGTGGATGATGAATTCAAACCTATTTGGTTAAAATCAATGAATGAATATTCTAAAACATACACTGATGTTGACGTTTTCTTACCTATTGTTAGAGACATTAACGTGGAAGGTAAATTCACTAGTTTTACTAATGAGTCAACATGGGCATATGGATTCACAGATAAACAAGGTTATTTAGATAATGAAGTATTATTAGATTTCCAAAACTATCAAATTAGTGGTGGTTTATATAGAACACAAGTTATTAAAGAAAATGGTTCATTTAAGGAAAACATTAAATTAACTTTTGGGTATGAATTCTTTTTAAGATTAACACATAATAGTGTTAAAATTATGACAGTACCTAAAATCGGATATCAACATTTGAACTTTAGAGAAGATTCTTTATTTTGGTCATATAAAAATAATGAAACAACAAAATTAAAAGAGGACGAAGTTAAATTTTGGTTAGAGACAGCAAAAAAAGAATTTTTCTTCAAAAATAAACGAGATGTAAATTTTGAAACTGTTTAATGCCAAGAAAAAGAACCCAAAAAATATATTTTGGTGAGGAGCAAGAATTAGCGGTAATTAATTACTTAGAAAGTAATGATGAATTAGAGAGAAATAAAATCTTTAATGAATACTTAAGAGAACCTTTAATTATTATGGTTGAAAGTATTATACGTCGTTATAAGTTATATAGAAAAGACATGGAATTTGAAGAAATTCATACCGATACTATGTCTTTTTTAATTACCAAGATTAGTAAATTTGACCACACCAAAAATACCAAAGCATACTCATACTTTGGAACTATTTGTAAGAACTACCTTATGGGTGCGATACAAAAAGACACCAAAGAACAAAATAGACAAGTATCTTATGACGATATATCTTCAGACATTGAAGAAGGTCGTCCCGATTTAACATATGTTATAGACGAACACATCATCGATTATAGTGATGTTATTGTGAAATTAACTATGGAATTGGAGGATTTCATGGAAAACCAAACCTTAAATGAAAACGAAAGAAAACTTGGTTATGCTCTATTAGAAATATTCAGCAATTTTGACAAAATATTTCAAATTGGTGACGGGAATAAATTCAACAAAAACCTCATCTTACTCTCATTACGAGAAATGACCTCTTTATCAACAAAGGAAATTAGAATCTCACTTAAAAGGTTTAAAAAGCTATATGATGGGATTTTAGGTGGGTTTTTGGAATAAACCTATTTATATACTATGAGAGAGAGAAAAAACAACATTACATTAGACGTTGATTCCGCCCTTGCACTAATGCAGGAAATATACAATGATGTGGTTGAAAATAGAAATACCGCAAATCAAATTATGCGTAAAATGATGTCTTTCATGAAAGATGCTGAAGACATGAGCACAATCGGTCCCGTAATTAAAGAACAACAAAAAATTTTAAATGATTGTACTGAAAAGAAAATTTCATTAGTGAAACTTCAAGGGGTACTATTAAAACAATCTTCAGGTGGAGGAGGTAAAGGTGGACCTATGGGTAAACTTGAATTATCCGATGAAGATAGAGAATTATTGGATAAAATGATAAATAACGATTCAACAAGTAAAAATACCAATTATTCATTATAATGGGAATAAAGGATACCATAAGAAAAATTAAAACCAAGATTGATATTATTCAAAAATCTTTGGAGGAGGATCAGTTCAATAAAAAAATTGAACTTAATACCGAAGATTTAAAGGTACCTGAAATTGATACTAGAAAAATTAAAAATAAATTAGAGGAATATCGGGATACACTTAGAAATGCAAGAGATAATAGAAGAAATAGAAGAAAGAAAAGACAAAACAAAGAAAAAAGTATTTTTGAAGAAGTTATAAGCATTTTTGATAAAATTTTAATTGCTGGTAGAAAAGTAACCGAGACCGAAAGATTTGTATCCAATCAAAGATTGAGACAACATGTCTTTGATTCAATCGAAGTCACCGCAAATTCATCAAAACAGATTATTATGGATTGTGTAAAATCCGTATTATTTGCGGGTGATGGTATTTGTGGTGGTAATAGTTTATTTTTTGGTGCTGAATTTGATACAGTTAATATCAAACCAAAAGAGATTGATTTTTTAAATATGTTGAGGGTTAATCCCGAGAGTGATTATGGAAAAATAATGTACGAGAGTAAAACAGTTAGAAATAACAAACATAAAGTTAATACTAGTTTATATAATACATTTGTAAATAATATATGTACCACGGGCACAACATTAGAAAATACGTATGATTATACCACACCAAGTGAAAGAACCCTTTTCAATATGTGTTGGAATAAAGACACCCAAGAATTTAATGTTAAAAATTTAACGATGGGTACCGGTTCAACATCTAATGTGAAAAGTTTAACGGGTATTTCAGTTAATCAATTTATTGATGATTATTATAGTAATATGGAATGGCCTGATTTGAATCATATTCTTAAAAATGCAATGTTATTGACAATAAAAGCGGCAGACGTTAAGGCCGATAAAACAGGTATTAGTGTTGGTACATCATATACAGGAATGGAGGATTCTTTAAGTTGGACACCCGAACTTGATGATGCAATTAATAGTTTAGAAAGAATGTTAAATAAATTATTTGCATTTTGTAATAATAAAGCCAAATCATTAAGTGGACAAACGGCAACAGAAATAATTAATGAAAATGATGAAGACGAAGAATTTTATTTCGATTTTGACGATGTTGAAGGTATTGATTTAGAGGATGAAGATGCTAGAAAAAGAAAAGTTTTGAGATTTACGGACTGTAATAATTACGAAGTTCCATATAACGCTTCTATTATGGAAGATTTTATTTATTTGGAAGATAAAATAAATAGAAATGATTGGGTAAGGAAAACTTTAGATAAAGCGGCAATAGATGCGTTCGAACAATCTGATTTTTCAATAGATTTACCAGATTTTCAATTATCATTGAACTTAAGTTTTATTATAAACATCCCAAAAGCAATGGTAATGTCTCTAATATCACCAAAAATGTTTTTACCAATTGTAATGATTTATAAAAAATTTACACCACAAGTGGAAATTGCAACAAATTTAGATGCAAAGAGTTTGATGAAAGCATTAAAGAAATTGTTTATTTGTGTGATTACTAATTTGTATTGGAAATTCTTGAGAGAATTATGGAAAAGATTAAAATCTGATTTAAAAAATTTTTTACTAAGAATTATAAGAAAAATATTAAGAGATAAACTTAAAAGATACTATGTGGTAATTGCAGCATTAATTGCATTACTAAAAAAGATAATAGAAGACGGATTAGATAATTGTGCCGATTTATTCAGTGCAATTAGTGCTGCCATAGATGCGGCTCTTGATGCATCAGGTGGACTTAAAATACCTAATATATTATTACTTATAGCGGATAGATTACCTGGTTTCAGTTCCGTTAAAACTCACGTTGAGACGGTTGAAAAAATGAATGCATTAGGAATCCCTACTGGTGATGTAAACGGAGAACCCAATTATTTAATGTTAGCCTTCGGTGCAAATACAGATGTATTAGCCACAAATATTGCCAAAACCCCATTTGAATTTGTTAATAAGAGTATGCCTGTTGCGGGTCCATTCCCTGGTGCTGTCCCTGCTATGGCGATGAGAGGTGCGGCATTAATGAAAACTAATTAACATGGATAGTAATAGATTATTAGAAATTGCAAAAAACGTCGAAAGTAAATCCAACAACGATTTAATGTTAGCATTAGTCGAATTGGAAGGTGAGTTTGAAAAAACAAAACAATTAATTATCGATTTGACTAGACATTTAGATGGTGTAGAATCTTTATATAATAAGATTAATAAAGAAATTGAAAAAAGAACCAAAATATAATGAAAATAATTGATATTGGTAAATGTATTGATAACATTGACCCTTTAGGTATTGGTAGAATCAGATGTTCTAGATATAATGATATAACCGGTCAAAAGGAAAGAGCGTTAGATTATAACGCATGGGATGATAATGATTTGTTTACTGCCAGTCCCTTTTTACCAACTAACATAAATTATATTCCTGAAATAGGTCAATCAGTTAAAATTATAACATACAATTCCGATAAGGAAAATGTGAATGTTGAATATATCGCCGGTCCATTTACAACAATGTATGATTATAACGGTCAAACTTTTTCACAACAAATATCTAACACATCATACGGTGTTACAATTAAGAAAAAACCTTCAATTAGAAATGTTAACGGTAATTTTATTGACAAAAGAAGTGAGAATGTTTTAGCTAAAGATAAAGATTTTGCGGTTTACGGAAAATATGGTTCAGATGTTTTATTTACAGAAAATGGATTACAATTAAGAGGAGGTAAATTAATTTCAAAAGATGCAGGTAATGATGCCACAAGACAAAAAATGGTTGACTACCCACTACTCGCAAAAAAATATTCACGTTTATATCTTAAAAAGTTCCCTAAAAAAATGATTTATGAGGATGAATTAAGTGAAGAAACTGTGTATGATAATAAAGATATAAATTATCTTGTAGAATATACTATAAGTGGTTCTACGTTTAGTGGTGCCACAAATACAAATGGTTTACTTCCAACTGAAGGTGAACCAACCACAATTTCATTATACATTTATAAAATTATAAATCCTAATGGTGATACATTCAAAACAAATTATTTCAATGAACATTCAACCGCACCATCAGCTAATTTAAAATTAATAAATTTAAACGGGTCAACCACAGGAGCCACATATACACAAAAGGTAAATAATATAAATGAAATTTATATTGAAATACGAAATAGATTATTTGAGATTCATGACCAAGGTTTAGTAGAACTTGACGACAATTATAATAGTGACGATATACATCCATTCTTTTTTAGACCAACTACGGGATTTAGGGATTTAAGTGGTGCCACCAATACTGAGATTGAAAATAAAGCAACTATTTTAAGAAATATAAATGTTAGTAGAAAAGGACCCACAAGTGGTTTAATATTTTCTAAGAGAAGTGCTAAAATGAAATCAACTAAAGTTAATACAATAGTTAAAAAAATCAAATTTATTGAGGATTCCGCAGAACAAACCTTTGGTTCCTTAGTATCAGATAAGATATATTTACTTTCCACCGATTTAGGAACGAATGAAAGTGCGAATCCAGTTCAGTTTGTTAATTTAAATGAATATGAATTAACCCAAGAAGATTATATCACAAGAATAGAACCATCTACCTTTTCTAGTGTTAGGGGTGAAAACTTATTGGAAGTTTTAAGAAAAATAATTGATGTTATTTTAACCCATAGACACAACCCATTAATGCCGATTATCAATCAACCGGACTATGAGGATGGTAATGAATTAAAAGAACTTTACAAAACCCTTGAGAATGACATTCTAAATAAATCGATTAGAATCAACTAATTCGATATTTATAAAGAAAAAAGATGTCATATTTTCGTTCATATTTTGAGAAAAATAATACAATTTTAAAGGATTTATACGTTAATACCTCTAAAAACCCGTCTACCGAGATTTTTTATGGTAATGGTTTTTCAAAATTTATATTCAAAATCGACTTAACCGATTTACAAAATAAAATAAATAATGGTGATTTAATAATCACAACAGGGACTACTCACACATTACATCTTACAAATTGTATATTTGGTAATGAAACATTCAAAGGAGCTCACAGAGGTACTGCAAGGGAAAGAGCAACATCTTTTGATTTGATTCTTTTTAGAATTAATCAATTTTGGGACGAGGGTGTTGGATTTGATTATGAGGACAGTGGTAATGAAATGTCAACAAATAATAAATCCTTTGTTCAAAGACCATCTAATTGGTATTTTAGAACGACCACCGATGAATGGACAATTCCAGGAATTTATTCTACGGGTACTACTATCATAGAAACAATACATTTTGATAATGGTAATGAAAATATTGATGTCGACATTACTTCATATATAAACGATGTATTAGAAGGTAATATTCAAAATAATGGTTTAGGTTTGGCTTTCTCAATTCCATACGGTAATTTAAGTACAGATATTGAGAAATCTGTATCTTTTTTTACTAAGTACACACAAACTTTTTTTGAACCGTATCTTGATAGTTCTTTCGAAGATAGAATAGTTGACAATAGATATGATTTTATTGAAAAAACTAATCAAAATCTTTATCTATATGTTTCAAAAAATGGTAATTATATAAACTTAGATGAATTACCTATTGTTAATATTTTAGACACCTCAAATAATCCTATAATGAATTTAGTGAATCTAACGTCTGAACACGTAAGAAAGGGTGTGTATAAAATTACATTCGGTATTGATGGGACATTGTGTGACGGAAAAAGATTTTTTTATGACAATTGGACTAACTTGATTTTGGATGGTGTTAATTTATCTGATGTAAAACAAAAATTCATACCTAAAAAATTATCATCATCAATTATGATGGGTGAGAATAATACGAGCTTTGAGAGATTCAAAGTACAGTTTTACGGTATACAACAAAACGAAAAAATAATAAGAGGTGATATCAGAAAAGTTGTGGTTAATTTTAGGTCTATTGATAATCCTTTAAATACCATCTTGAGTGAATCATACTATAGATTATTCATTAAAGAGGGTAATACTAATGTAATTGTACATGATTGGACGTTAATGGATGTTTCTAATGAAAACTTCTTTATGATGGATACTACAAATTATATACCAAGAGAGTATTTCATGGAAATTAAAGGAAAACACAATAATGAAGAGATTCATTATAATGAATATATAAAGTTCGAAATTTTATCAGAAAAATAAAAATATTTATAAATTATGAGAATAGTTAAATTAACAGAATCACAACTTAAACAAGTTGTTTCAAGTGTCATCAAAGAAAATGAAATGACCGAAAATTACATGTTTTTTGGTAATCTACAACAAATACACAGACAATGTGAAATGTTGTTAAAAATGGACCCTAAGGTTTTGGATAATATCATTAAAAATGGACATGATTGGGCGGATGACCACGTTTCTGAAGCAAAAAACAACATGGATCAAGTTTTCGATTTCTTTATGAATGAAACCAAACGTAAGGATATGGAAAATGTAACGGCTGACATGGATAGTTTTAGTTTAAACGAAGAAGGTCAAATTGATGAAAAATGTTGGGATGGTTACAAAGAAATAGGTGGTAAAATTAAAAACGGAAAAAGAGTACCTAATTGTGTTCCAACTAATGAAGCAAGTAGTCCTGCACAACAAGCGGCAATTGCAATTAATATGAAGAAATTGGGTAAAACACCTAAGAACGAAACAACTGAAGAAGAAATAGATGAAAGTAAAAACTGTCCTACTGATCCAGCAAAATGGGCAGCATCTAAGGCGGCCGCTAAAGCCAAATTTGATGTTTATCCTTCGGCATATGCAAACGGATGGGCCGCAAAAAACTATAAATCAAAAGGTGGTGGTTGGAGAAAATGTAAATAAATGAATTTACAGGAACAAATAAGTAGAATGGAAAAAATGATGGGACTATCCGAAGGGATGGTTCAATCAACTGCTTGGAAACAAGTAAAAAAAACTATTGATATTTTAAGCAAAAAACAAAAAGTTCTATTATTAAGTTGTTCTAATAGATATAATTGGGATAAAAACAATATAGATGTCCCCAAATCTAAACTACTTGCAACATATATTCACGAAGAATTAGGTAATAAATCAACTTTAATTGATGTTACAGACCTTAAAATATTTCCGTGTGAGGGTAACGTATCACGAAAAGACGGTAATGGTTGTGGTGTAATGAAGGCAAAATTGAAAGATAAAGATAAAAATCCTTCGGGTGAACATAGATGTTGGGTTAATATAAATCAAAAATCAGATGAACTTTGGAAGATATCCAAAGAATTACTTGAATCTGACGCAGTGATATTTTTTAGTTCGATTAGATGGGGTCAAACAAACATGTATTATCAAAATTTAATTGAGAGATTGACATGGTTAGAAAATAGACATTCGACTTTGGGTGAAAGTAATATAATTAAAGATATAGAATCGGGATTTATTTGTGTAGGTCATAATTGGAATGGGGAAACCGTTAATGAAACCCAAATGAAAGTCCATGAATTTTATGGTTTCAAAATTAATAAAGATTTATATTGGAATTGGCAGTACATTAAAGATTATAAAGAAGAATCATTAGAATCGTATAAAAATTCTCACGATAAATTCATAAAAGATACCAGAATATAATATGAAAATTATCATAACCGAAAATCAAAAAAATACAATTATGAATAGTAATAATTGGGAAGAAGTTAGTGGTAAATTAATTAAAACATTTTATTTCAAAGAGTATAAAGAGGTAATGTCGTTTGTGAGTAAAGTGATGTTAATCGCGGAAAAACAAAATCATCATCCCGATATGGTAGTTCATTACGATAATGTAAAACTATCAATTACAAATCACGATAAGGGTAAGGTATCAGATAAGTGTCATAAATTTGTTAGTGAAGTAAATAAAATTAAATAAAATGAAAATTATAGTTTCAAAAGAAGATAAAGAATACATCAACGAATGTCTTTCATCTGGCGAGGTTCTTAAAGAAGACCTTAGAAGATGGTTTAAAGAAAAATGGGTTGATGTTAGTAGAAAGGTTAAAGGTAAACACCCGCCATGTGGTAGAAAAGATGCTGATGGTAAAGCATATCCTAAATGTCGACCATCTAAAAAAGTTTCAAAAGAAACTCCAAAAGTTGCATCCTCTTATGACAAAAAAGAGAAAAAAGCCATGACCGCACAAAAAAGGAGAGCAGAAAAAAAAGACCCAAAGGTTGGAAAAGGTAATAAACCGACAATGACAAGATTTGACGAAGAAATAAAACGTAAAAATATGATAATAACAATTACTGAAGAACAATTTGAAAGATTGTTTGAATACAATGAAGAAACTCCCGTATTAATTTATGAAGATGAAGATGGTTCAGTACAGAATACAAATTATGAATGTAATGAAACCCTTTTAAATGAGGCCGAATACCAAGGACGTAAAGTTCAATTAGGTAAAATTATGCAGGGTGACATTAAGAAATTTAAAGTTTATGTTAAGAACGATAAAGGTAAAGTTGTTAAAGTAAACTTTGGTTTTGGTGGTAAATCTGCAAAAGGTAAAAGAATGGTTATTAAGAAAAATAATCCAAAAAGACGTAAATCATTTAGAGCGAGACACAATTGTAGTAATCCAGGACCACGTTGGAAACCGAGATATTGGGCTTGTAGAACTTGGTAATTAATACCTTGTAACCGTTACCCCACATTCAAAGAGGAGTTGGAGAGATTTCTGTTGAGATTCATCCCACTTCTCTTTATTTTTTGTAGTACATACATCTTTACAATATACGTGTTTGATACCCGAATTAACAATTCCACGAGCACAATCCATACAAGGTAATCCTGAAGTTAGATATATTGTGGAACCTTTTAAAGGTGTTCCCACACGTGCGGCGTTATAAATTGCATTACGTTCCGCATGTTCAAACCAAAAGTACTTTTCAGGTCTTTCTTGACGTTCTTCCCTTGAATCATCCATTCCCCTTGGAAATGAATTATAACCCGTAGAAAGTACTTCATTATCTTCCCCAACAATAACCGCACCTATCTGTGTAGATTGGTCTTTTGATTTAAGTTTAACTTGTTCAGCAATACCTAAAAAATATTCATTCCAATTCATCATATTAATTTTTGTGTTGATATATAGTATACCCTATCCGACGAATACATCCCTTTAGGGAACGCTTCTTTCTTTTCCACTAACTTACCCATCTGTATTAAATGAGGTCCGTTTTTAAGGTCTATACCTACTAAAAAACGACCTTCCCACTTTTCATATGTAGTTTCACGTATGTATTTTCCCTCATCATCCATTTTTAGATGTTCAATCATCAGATCCTTCTTATTTTTACACGTAATTCCCCTCTCGTCTATAAGTTTAGTTAAAACATCTAATCTTAGGTTATCGTATTCCATAATACAAATATAGTATATTTTTTACAAATAAAAAACCCCCACATTTCTGTGAGGGTTTCTTACTATGATAAGTTAAGATTATCTTAAAGTATCAATACCGAATGTAGCCAATCCATGTACATCGATTACACCGAAGTAACGGTTGTTCACCATTTTCTTCGCGTATCTTGTCATGATACCCTTGATAGGAGTCATGTTGAATGGGTTATACATTGTTGGAGTTAATTGTAATGGTACGTATGGAGCGTAAACATAACCAGCGTCTAACAATGACTTACCTTTATGTCCAATCAAGATTTTACCTGCTGGGAAGTAAGGGTCACGGTAAACTTGGTAACGTCCTGCTAAAGAACCTACCTTCTCAATACCCATGTTGTATTGATCTTGCTCTGGATGAGCGTTAGATACGTGGAAATATTCTAAATCATCGAATACTGCAGAAACTTCTGAAGATACAACAATCCAGTTAGCACCACCACGTAATGTTGTTTTGTGAATTTGAGCTGAAACTTGGTTAATCTTAGTGATTAAAGTTTGGTTCCAATCCTTTTGAGTGTAACCAGCAAATGCGTTACCACCGTTACCGTATTTCCACTCATTGTAATCCCACTTAGCTTTCCATGCTGCACCTTTACGTAAATCACGTAAGATTTCACGGTCAACTTCAGCAGCGATTTGCTCAGACAATAAAGCTGTTAATTCAGCTTCAGCGTCGATGTTGTGGAATGCACTAACGTCTTGTGCTAATTCTGGAGACCAGCTAGCTCTTAATTTTCTTTCAGTTACAGAAACTGTTACAGATTCTAAATCGAAAGAAACTTCACCGATTTGATCTTCAAATTCTAAGTTAGCGTAAGTTCTCCAAGTAGCTCTGAATTCAGTTGCTAATAATGTAGAACCAGTTACTGTATAATCTGTAAATCCTGCAGTTGCATCATACTTTTGTAAATCAACTTGTACATAAACTACACCATCAGCATCACAAATATTGTAATAACCACCTGTGTTTGTACCAGCACCGAATGATTTAGTACCGTATTCTACGATACCCTTACCGTACTTTTGAGTAACGATATTGATAGGTAAATTAGCCGTTGCATCAACACCTAAGAAAGCTTGTAAGTTAGCGTCAGTTGTAACAACTTGTAAAGAAGCTAAGAATTCTTCAGAATCCATTTCGTGACCATTAGGTCCGATTAATTTACCAGCACCACCTGCAGTGAAACCTGATAAAGCGATAACTACATAAGATTTAGTAACACCTGTAGCCACTGAAGCTGCAGTTGTAACTGTACCGTTAGAGAAAGTTGCAATACCGATAGAAGTACCAGTTACAACGTCAAATGAACCTTTTGAATAATCAAAAAGACCTTGATC
>JACCDP010718448.1_pt1 | contig 12488 bp, 5 predicted proteins | sample 7445841 | NCBI WGS metagenome assembly JACCDP01 (sample SAMN15323441, study PRJNA562643) | freshwater metagenome | isolation source: river surface water | place: USA:Blue River Watershed | collected 2017-08-17
TGAGTATTGACTCAAAGGGGTATCTATTCCCAACTGCAAAAGTTATTGAACTTAATAACAATACAATTGATAATATTATTACTCTAACAAAAGCACCATCAGATAGCAATTTCTCTTACCAGTGGCAAGATGATAGTAGTTATGTCGGTCATTCACAACAGTCTTACATAAATGACAAGGTTGAAATACAAATATTGGGTAAAGCTGAGAAAATACCTGATAATTTTAATGCTGTAAATATTTTAAATCAATATGGATTTTACTTAAGTAATGAAGATGCAACATGGACAAGTGAAGAAACTTATCGATTATACCAAACTTTAAAAAAATTAGATTTCGCTAAATATTCAGAAAATGATTCAGTAAAAGTAAAAGCGAAATGGAGTATTACTGATAAATTTATCGACAAAGATATTGACATCTCAAAAAAAGATGGAATAGATATAATTAAAATTTCTCGTGCGGCATTCACGTATGCTTCTCCTTTGGTAGTAACAGTTGATGGAGTAAAAGGCAAATTTTATTCTAAACGATTATTTAATGCAATTGTATTCTATTACACGGATAAGGGTACAAATAAGAATTTAATAGATCAAATTGCCAAATCTAGATACGGATTTGAATTTTTGACACCTTCAAGTTTTCTCAAAAATTTGATGAACGAAACTGAGTCAAATTTTCAAGAATTTTCAACAGAAGAAAAGCTTATTATACTCTCAATGTTTGAAGAATTCCCTGATGCAATGCAAAGGCAAGATAAATTAAAATACATGGTCAGGAGAATCAATGGTCAAAAACATCCGCTATATGATCTAGCGCCTGCTATAGCATGGGTACAAAATCAAAATATTGAATGGATGGAAAGCGCTTTCAAAGACCAGGGTATTGAATATATGCAAAGATTAGTACTACATGAAAAAGCACATTTTCTTTGGGAACATACATTTGATCAAACAACAAAAGATGACTGGGCCCAAGCGGGAGGTTGGTTTAAGGATCCAACCTCAGCAACTGGTTGGACGACTTCAAATACTACTGAATTTGTCTCTGCCTACGCTCATCTAAAAAACCCAAATGAAGACATGGCTGAAAGCATTGCATTTTACATAACCAATCCTGAAGCTCTTAGAAGTAGGTCTCTTAAAAAATTTGAGTTTATTAGAGATAGGATAATGAAAGGAACTAGATATATTTCTGTAATTAGGCCTGATCTGACATTTACTGTCTATAATCTTTATCCGGATTATAATTATCCCGGAAAAATCAAAAGAACTAAACTAGAAGTATTTGGAAAAGAAAATGAAGACAAAAAAATAGTTTTTGAAATTGAACTCACTATCATGAATAAAGCATTTGATGGTGCAACAGCTGCTCAATGTCGATTTACAAGTTCAATAGGAACAATACAGGATATGTGGTTGTATCCTGTAAGTGGGACCAATGGATCAATTCTGAGAGGCGAAGTTACATTATCAAAATTTGCAAAAAGTGGATATTGGATTATACCACAAGTTGTCATTTGGGATGCAGTTGGTAACAAACGTTTAGAAAATAACAGTACTTATGGTGTAAAGTGTTTCATTAATAATCCACTTGAGGATGTTATTGCACCATTATACATTCAAGGATCATTAAAACTGGATTCAACAACACAAAAATTTACACAATTTACTGGAGCTACTAATTCAAGTGGAGATTTAATGCAAGCGATGAGAATTAGATTCAGTTTTATTGAGAAAAACACGATAAACCCAAATGGAAGGGTCTTGGCTAGAATTTTCATGCCCACACTAGACTCTACTGACAAATATAATCTACAACCTTATAGTAAAGACGTTCAAATAAATGGCCCCGGTATTTTAAACGACTATCCCGATAGCACAAAAAGCTGTGACTTTTATTTCCCAATTCCTGATTATTTCCCAAGCGGTTACTATTCAATGAATTATCTGGCAATGGGCGATGTTGCATTAAATGGCCGCGCTGTACTTTTTGATCTTGATACATCCAATAAAAACTATTTCATTGCACCGAAGTATATAAATCAAAGGGCAATAAGAGATAGTATGTACTTTAAAACGAAATATCCGGACTATAAACCTCCAGTTTTAGACATAAACGACATAAAGATTCAGGCAACTCCAACTAATCCTATTTCACCCAATGGTGAAACTCTTTTTGAAATTTGGTTATGGATAAAAGATGAAAGTGATTTCCCGGGAAAAGCTTCAGGATTTTCAAATGGTGAGTTTACTCTGAGAGATCCCCAAGGCCTAGAGCATCAATTTTTTGAAAGTATTTTTGATAACAATTACTTCTATTCTGTAATACCAGACTCATCAGTTTATGGATATAAAAGATATTATGCCAAAGTATTATTGCCTGCAGGGTCACCTCCAGGACTTTGGGGACTTTCTTCTATAACACTTTGGGATAAAGCCAGAAATAAAAAATATTACAACTTTGTTGAAATTGTACGCTTTGATGTTGAGCAATCAAGCGTATTACAGGTAACCCCATACGTTGAAATATTGGGAAAGAAAGTTAATTCTCAGAATGTAGATTCGACCAGTGTGATTTTAGGATGCAAATCATGTAAAGATCAGAATTACAGGCTACGCATGTACAGTTCTATGGGGGGTAATTCAGTTGTGTATGAGGGTAAAATGACATCAGATACGATTAAACTTTCAAATCTCAAATTAACAGGGGTAAATGATGGGATATTATACGCAACCGTATTTATTTTAGATAGCTCAAAAGCACTCATCGGAACAGGGAAAGCCACATATACCAAAGACACTAAAATTCCAAATAGTCAGAAACTCCAGACCAATCTATCCAACTTTGGTAAAAGCAATCTCGATTCATTAATAATAGATATTCAATCTTCTGAACTAAATGGTAGTTATAAAGTAGTACTATATCAAACCACGGTAAAAAACACTCTTAATAATCTATCAACCAGTGAATTAAAATTGGAAGCAAATTTTACTCAAAATTATCTATCAGTTGGTGACTCAATTGCAATCAATGGGACATATACAAACGGGAATTTCAAAATTGATGGTTCTTCTTTAAAGAATATGCAAGATGGAGTTATCACTCTAAAATTTTATTTTTATGATTCAGTAGGTAACCCTGGAGATCCAATCATAAAGACTTTATATAAAGACACCAAGAATCCAGAGACATCTGTAATAAAGCAAAGTTCAAGTGGATTGAAGTTCATCTATTCATTTAATGCAACAGAATATTTGTCAAACACACTTCAAAAAAATTCAATTTCAGTATTAAATGGATCTATAGACTCGTTAAGTCAGATTAGCAATTCAAAATATTTGATTTATTTGACAAAATCATGCAATGATACAACTGGGATTCTTTTAAAATCGGGGGCCTTAATAGATACAGTTGGAAATAAAAATGGAGAAGTAGCCTTTACGTTTACCGACTCGATTGTTCCAAAATCACCAATTGTGGGCGATTTAAATATTTGTCAAGGAGCAAGTGGAAGTCAACTTACGGCATCAGTAAGCAACAATGCCACTTTACTATGGTATGGCTCTAATGCTACTGGTGGCACTTCAACAAATATCGCTCCAACTATTAATACTTCATCTCCCGGTATTGTAAACTATTTTGTAAGTCAAAAGAATAATAATACAGGATGTGAAAGTATGAGATCAAAAATAATTGTTACTACAAAGGAATTGCCATTAAGTCCAATTATATCACGTGATACGGATAACAACCTCGTAGTAAATACTAATGGTATCACCTGGTACAAAGACGGTGTAAAAATTTCAGATACAGCTCAAAAAATAAAACCAATTTCTAATGGAAACTATACAGCGACTACAACTCAAAATGGATGTATAAGTCCTGCAAGTGCTAATTATTATTATCTAGTATCTGCAGTTGCTAATTTCTCAGGTGATGAGTTTTTCAAAATATCCCCTAATCCAACAAATGGAGAGGTATATTTGAACTATAATATTAGGAGTACTAGAGATTTATATATCAACGTTTTTGATATGAATGGGAAAGTGATTATTAGAAATAAGAAAATTACTAGTGGGATTAAATTGAGTCTTATAGGTTCACCCAAAGGGAACTATTTTATTCAAGTGAAAGAAAAATCGGGTAAGTTGATAACAACTGAAAAGTTGATTAAAAACTAATCTATTCTTTACTTTCACCCTGGTCTCACTTGTCTTAAATCTTGGATAAGTTTGATCACTAAATCTTGAATTAGTGGATTGAGGTAGCAGTGTAATTCGTGAAAAAAGCTGCCAGCATGCCAGCCAGCATCAATTGATTTTCATGAAAAAAATGGATAAACTTGTGAAATATAAAACTATCTGGTTTTTATATGTCAATGAAAATCAAATAGTAGAATAAAAGTTCTTTGATCTTCAGTCCGCTGTTAATCAGAGGGTCACTGGTTCAAGTCCAGTCTGAGGAGCACACACAATCAAATGATTATCAAAGGTTTATGAATCAAAATCATAGACCTTTTTTTCTAAAATGTTCGTGCCAGCTTTCTGCAAGCTTTGTGTTTACAGGTGATAAATGGAGACTAAAAATGGAAGGGAATGGGGCTTACTTCTCTTGAAAATGATAAAAGTTATTTCATTTATTATAGAGACTTCTCTGTTAACTTCTAAACTGCAACTGATATAGTGATATTTAAGTGCATACTTTCCTAAATTAATGTTCTAGGATGTATTTGAAAATCAGCCCAAGAAGTAAGGGTCTAAGCCAATTATAATTTTTTCATACCATAATTGTTACTAACTTTTCAAAATTATAATCTTTATCCAAAAACCAAGATTTGAAAAAGAGCATCTTTTTTCTTGTTTTCACTTTGGCAAGTGTTTTCTTTTCTCATGCACAGTTACTCATGCCCTCTACATTAAATGTAAGTGGCTCATCCGTCAACAAAGGTTATTATAGTTTTGACTGGAGTATTGGAGAATCTGCTGCCATTTCCACACTTGTCACAAGCAATTTAATGATTACGCAAGGAGTACTTCAGTATAATGCTGGTAATGTTGTGGAAAAGAACATTGCCATGGTATGGTTTCCAAATGAAGTAAGAATCTTCCCTAATCCAGTTAAAAATATACTTGAAGTTGATTTTAAACACCTTGCCCCTGGAACTATTCATCTGCAGTTGTCAAATATTTCCGGTCAGCTTCTATTGCAAAAGGATTTTATCTACAATGGTGTCTCACATATTGAAAAAATGAATTTGTCAGGATTGCCCGCAGGACAATACACACTGTATATTTTCCAAGACCAAGTTCCAGGCAGCAATACAACTAAAAATTACTATAAAAGAGGGGCTTTTAAAATTCAAAAGCTCAAGTAAATAAATTAATTCCCTAAATCAATCAAAATGTTTAAAAATATCTTCTTTGTTTCGTTGTTCATGGTTATTTGTACTTTAAGTGTAAAGTCTCAAATTCCATCCATATTGAACTATCAAGGTGTGGCTAGGAATTCAGCCGGTACTCCTCTTGCAAATCAAGCAATGCAGGTAAGGTTATCCATTTTAAATGGAAGTGTTGCCGGTAGTTCAGTTTATTCTGAAATTAGGTCTGTTGTAACCAATGCAGTAGGATTGTTTGTGATTCAAATTGGAAGTGCAGGAGCTATTAGTACTTCAGGAACTTTGGGAACGATAAACTGGGCGAATGGAAGCAAATTTTTAAAAGTAGAAATCGATCCTCTGGGAGGAAGTAGTTTTATTGATTTGGGAACAAACCAATTGGTCAGTGTTCCATATGCGCTGAGTGCCGCTCCTTCAGGTGCAGCAGGAGGAGATCTCTCCGGCACCTATCCGAACCCGGTATTGGCCGACAAGTCTGTAACTACCCAAAAAATTGCCGATCTGTCTGTCTCCTTTATGAAAATATCTGACCAGGCAGTAACAACCGCTAAATTGGCCAATGGTAGTGTTACCGATGTTAAAATAGCAGCAGTGTCAGGATCCAAAGTTACAGGAGATATTCCAGGTAACGCAGCCAATGTAACAGGAATAGTAGCCGTAACCAATGGCGGCACAGGATCAACCACAGCATCAGGAGCAAGAACCAACTTGGGTTTGGTCATTGGAACAGATGTACTGGCACCCAATGCCGCCATCACAGGGGCATCAAAGACAAAGATTACTTATGATGCAAAAGGTTTGATTACCAGCGGCGCAGATGCAACCACTGCGGACATTGCCCCTAGTACAAACAGAAACTATGTGACGGATGCACAAGCTACTGCCATATCTAATATATCAGGAGTCAATACCGGTGATCAGACCATCACTTTAACAGGAGATGTAACAGGATCAGGAACGGGAACTTTTTCCACTACACTTTCCAATTCTGGAGTGACCTCAGGAACTTATGGCTCCACAACAGAGATACCTTCATTGACAATTGACTCTAAGGGCAGGATTACAAATGCTACCACCACATCATTTGTTCCAGGGGTTAATACGGTTGGAAATATTGCTTCCAGCTCTAATGTAAATGGAGCCACCATAAGCGGAACAACAATTTCGTTAACACCAGCAGATAACACGAATGGGGGTATAGTTACAAATGGGGCACAAACCTTTGCAGGCACGAAGATTTTTAGTGAAAATATTAAAGTGAATGAAATTAGCATTGGGAAACCATCAGCAGGTTCTCAAAATACAATGCTTGGTAATACTTCTTTTGGATCGGCATCACCTGGCAATAACAATACTGCTCTTGGATTTTTCACATTGTCAACTTTAAATGGCGGAGAAGATAATACCGCAGTGGGAACGAATGCTATACGTCAGGGTGGGGCAGCCAATGGCAGCAGAAATACAGCGGTTGGTTCAGCTGCACTTTCAAACGGAGCAGGATCAAATGATAATGTGGCTATAGGTGTAAACACTTTAAATGGTGCTACAGGTGGTTCAAATACAGCAGTTGGAAATTTTGTACTACAAAATACATCTTCTGCTCAAGAAAATGTTGGTCTCGGTATTTATTCACTTCACAATGCTACTATTGGAGGATATAATACAGCCGTTGGCGCTTATTCGATGTACGCAAATACAACAGGTGATGTTAATACAGCTTTAGGGCATAAGTCACTTTTTTCAAATATTAGTGGCCGGTACAATACTTCTATGGGGGTGCAATCTCAAGAGAATAATACAACAGGCTCACATAATACGGCAATTGGTGTTGCGGCAATCGATCAAAATACTACTGGTGACAACAATGCTGTTCTTGGAGCGTTTGCTGGCAGACATTTTGGGGCAGATCCAGGGTTTCTTGTAGATAAGAATACAGTTATGAACAATTCTGTGCTTATTGGAGCTGAGGCTAGACCTTTGCTTAACAATTCAAGTAATGAAATTGTAATTGGGTATAATGCAGTTGGTAATGGCAGCAACACCATACAATTGGGAAATAGCTCAATCACAAATGTTAAAACAAGTGGCACAATTACAACTGGAGCAATAACTTATCCAAATACTGATGGAACAAACGGTCAAGTTTTAACTACCAATGGTTCGGGAACTGCAAGTTGGTCAACAATCCCTAATTCACCTCAATATGCTCAAGTACTTTTAAATGGAATTTCTAGTGCCTCTAACTTAACAACTCCTGTTACACTTGGAGGAATTTCTGTTAGAGTTAATAATGCTGAATTGGAAATTAGCAGAGTATCAAATAGTGATCCTAGTACATTCGTGGTTTATGCAACTGTCAACAAAGGATGCTGTGCGGCCTTTAACGCAAACGCTGATAATAGCGGAGGACCAATAAGCCCTAAATTTGGAACAGCAGTTAGAAGCGCAAGTGTTGGCTCTTGGACAAAATTACTTGATGCCGCAAACGGAAATTCACAGAAACTCGGATCGTATTATTTTAAAATTGAAGCTGACTTATCTACCTATAATAGTACAAAGTCCTATAAGGTTACAGCTTTTGTTGATGGATGGGGTAAGGTGATTTTGAGACTGGAGTATTTCCCGGGTTAACATTTTTGGTGCATTGACCCCTAAATGGCTAGACATAATTGTAAACTCAATTTATTTAGAAAGTTCAGAAATTGCCTCTTGTGCCAATATGAAATAGGGATCTGTTTTGGGCACCCCGATGCAAGAAGCTTCAAGGGCAGGCACTACCCATTTGGCCTTGAGTTCACTAAGTGCTTCTACAGCCCTTGGGTTCCTTATTTCAGTCTGAAGTTGAAGAGATAAGAAAGTTTCTGCCCAAAAACGGTCATGCCCCTTCACCTTTCCGATCAAGCCAGTATCGAATGGTTTTTGGTCATCAAAAAATGCATCCCTTACCATTTGCCTAAAGTTGTCAGCGCCATTTTGAACATACCTTAAATTTAAATCAGTAGGCAAGGCTCCTTCCTTCAAGGAGCTGAAAATCTGCCTTGCTTCCCATGCTCCTTTTTTCCATAGTGGGTTTAAGTCTGCCATCAATAATGTGTTAATGGTCATTAGCGGAGATTCGAGAATGGTCTTACCTTCCTGATTTTTTGTAAGTGCTATCAATCCAAATCTTTCAATCAGTGCATCCATCGCAATTGATCTGACATATGGGTTTGTGTCTTCCAAGGCATCCAAGAGTGCATTATCAATTTTTTCACCAGGTATGGAGGATAGGTCCATTACAGAGGCAAAACGGGATAGCATAGTACCCTCAGAAATACTAGAGAGCAAACCTTCAGTTGAAACACCCAGTTTGAGGAGGGCGCGATTTGCACAGAGACGAACCCATTCGCTTGGGCTTTCTATTTGTTTTTTTATGGTATCTATGAACTTCTCGTCTCCTAGATCCCCCAAAGTCATCAAAGCACGTGGATTGCCCAGTTCAGCAGCTTCTAAAAGCGCTTCGGTGGCAACGTTTTTTTCTTCTAAAGTCAAATTTTGCCAATAAGAAAGGTCGAATTTTTCCTGGAAGGGCTCGACCATTTTTATTGCTACTAAAAATTTATTCAAAAGTTCCTGGCTCATGTGAAATCATTACTGAAACAAATTATATAGAATTCATCTAGGCAGAGCGTCATTCCGGAAGGGCATCAAATTTCTCCTTGCCAATTCTGAGTGAATCATCCCAACTATGCCCTGAATACCAGGTGCCCGGTAACCCCATGCTTCCCTCTTTTACAGAAGAATCAACCTCTCTTTTTGATTTGCTTTTAGCTGCAACAGAATGGAAAGTCACCGCTTCTTCAAGGGTCTTACCAATGTTGGAGGCACCTTTTTCCAGCGCTTTGGATTCTACCATAGCAAAAATATTGGTCTTATCCGTTCCTCCGCCTGCACAAACATGAACTTCTTTCCCCTTTTTATTCATCTCTTTTGAAACGGCTTGTCCAAACGCCTGAGACAATGATCCCCAAAGTTGAACATCCCATCCGTTTTGGTGTGCATTCAAGGAGGGCATTCCATCAAACAATGAACCGATACCGGAAGTTTCTAAAGTAAGATCTGTCATCTTTTCTGCGAATTCCCTGCCTTCTGGTTTCGACCAGAATCCAAATGAATTGGCTTTAACAAATGAAGTGGTATTAACACTCTTCAGCAAATTCATAACGCTGTCAAACTCTGTTAACGCTTTTTTGTAACCAGGGGATTCCATGTTTACATAGCCTTTTCCCAGATCTGAATAAGTGTCATTCCCAGTTGTTCGGTCAAATTTAGCATTAGAGTCATCGATGCCGGCACAAATTTGTGTCCAAATATTTCTCGTTATCAACGGTACATCATAACCATCAGGAGCAGGATATTGGCTAAAAACAGCATTGATCCTTGCCTGAAAAGTTGAATACATCGGATGTTTGGTAGGATCTTTTATAGAATCAGGTGTTATGGCTGCCTTTGCTGCAGCCTTATCTACCGGAAGATCTTTTGCTGCTGTGGTTTGTGCGTCAGATGCTTTAAGCGTATCAACTTTTTGAACAACTCTTTGTATTGCAGGTGTTTCGCTTCCCTGTTTTTGTTCTGTATTGTGTTGAACTTTTACATCCTCTAATGAGATTCCGGAAATGGATTCCATTCCTGATTGTAAACCTTTTGGTGTATGGTTGTTAAGTTGTTTTAATTGAACGGGTCTTTCCCGGCTGGCTTGGGAATCGATTTTAGATTGTAATTGTGTTACTCCTGACGAACTTGTGTATTGGTTGGCCCGAATCTGAAGATGGGCGATTTTATCATTTTTCCCACTTTCATCCGCAGCAGCTTGTAATTGAACTAACTGAAAAGCACTTGCCCTGGAATCTATAATTTTTTCCTCGCCACTGATGCTATCTCCATGGAGTCCATCAGCGTTACCTCTATTTTGGATTTGCTTTCCAGGAACATTTTTAAATTCACCCATGAATCGTAAGCTTATCAGGCAGTAAGATAAGCAACACATCGGATAGTCCAAAATGCATTTCAATAATTATATTTTTAACCAATTGTTGCATCATAAAAAGATGAATGATGGCATCTGATACTCTTTTAGAATACAAATACAAAGGTTCCCTGGCTATACTTTGTGCACCACCATCTGGTAAAAAATATGTATAATAGACCTTGTAATTGTAGAAGCTGTTTCCAGGTAAAATAAGTACAATGAATTTATTTTACTTTCATAATCATTGCTGACACTATTAGAACACAGATGTTCATCTACTTACAATATTAAGTGTTCAAAATTAACGCTTAGGGATATTCAAATTCTCTACATTCATTTAAATTCAGCACTCTTGGTAAACCGTTTAAACAAAATGCATCAGCAATTACACATGGACCTCAGTTAGAAAGCTTCTCCAATGAAAAAATAGTACCCATTTCCCTCACGGGTGAAGGCTACATCAAAACGCACAAAAATATCCTTTGATTTGAAGATGAGATACCTTGCCCCCAGACCTCCTGCCATTTTAAATTGTGTTGACAATAAAGCATTTGCAGTTGGGGCTACTGTCGCTGTGGAAACAAAAGCAGCTGCCCCCCATCGCTTGCTGAATGCAAAAGGTAGAAATCTGTATTCTGCCTGAGTAGCCAGTATATTCTTATCCCTGAATCTGCCCATGTAATACCCCCGCATCATGCTTTCTCCTCCCATCATGGCCATTTGGTTGAATGGAACATCACCCTTGTTCAAGAGGGCGGATCCCTGTAATGCAATTACATCTCCCGGCTTGATTCCTTTTCTAAAATAGCGAAGGTCAAATTGTGTGCTCCTGAAAGAATGGCTGCTGCCCAGCGATGCAGGATAGTTGAGGAAAGCAAGTTCTGCAAACAATCCCTCCCTCACGTTCATTACATTTTTTCTATTATCATATACCAAGCCCATCCCCAGTCCTATATTACTCGCACCCTCATATCCGGATGGAAAGTCATAGCCAACCGGATCAATTTTAGTAAATCCAACGTTATAGATTTTTTGAAAATCAAATTCTGCGCCGGCAAAGAGATTTCCCTTTATTTTTCTGAGCACCCTCTCACGAAGTTGAAGATTGGTATTGTTTACAACGGCATATCCCTCTTCAGGTGCTTTTATCCCAATGCCATAATATTTCATGGGGAAGTATTGAAACTTACCCCTCCCAAGAAAAAACCATTTTTCGCCATCGCCATAAATGGCATGATCCAACCAAACTCCATATTGTTTTTCTGCGGTATAAAAACTAAACGTATTTATCTCACTGAGCCTGTTTTGCTTGTTTTTATTGGCGTAAAAAAGAAAAAGACTCACAAGCCCCGTTTCAGTTCTCGTTTCAGGAGTAAAAGCCAGCGTCGGATACACAAGAAAGTTCGCTTTACCAGAAGTATCTTCGAATTTTTCTAAAAAGTAATCTTTCTTTTCAGTGATGAATTCCTTTAGTTTTTGTCCGTTTACAGCAATTGATACAAAAATGAGAAAGAGAATAATGAATAAGTATTTTGAGGCTTTGAGAATATTCTCGTACCACCGGTTTTTGAGTTTTGTCATAACGAACTTCTAAGTTAAGTGTCTTTGAAGTAAAACGATGGTTGTACAACAAAATCAGCTACCAAATATTTATTTTTAACCTTCTGGTTGTAATATTGTCTTGCGATAGTAAAACGGCCTACAAATATTGCTTTGTTGACATTCAAATCCACTGCCCTCCATGAATTTTATTTCACTATTTAAATCTGAGATATGAAGCAGCTACTCAATGACCTGAAAACGCTTTTTCGAAACAATTGGAAGATTATTCTGCTGATTGTATTGGTGATATTTTTGGTCTCTAATTACACAGAGATAAAATCAGCCATCATTGATGGTTGGAACGGGAAATAAATTTTTAATCTATAAGACTCAATTATGAACTCGCCCTTTAGTAAATACCTCTACATTGGATTTTTGCTTTTAGGCCTATATCAGGCTTTTTTTTCAAAAGATTATATCCAAGCAGCCGCTTCTTTGGGAATAGGACTTGCCTTTGATCCATTTAAGCCAGAACAAAAA
>JACCDP010369849.1_pt1 | contig 12485 bp, 10 predicted proteins | sample 7445841 | NCBI WGS metagenome assembly JACCDP01 (sample SAMN15323441, study PRJNA562643) | freshwater metagenome | isolation source: river surface water | place: USA:Blue River Watershed | collected 2017-08-17
AGACTTTAATCCGTCAAATCTCGCAACATGCACATTCGGAAGTTGTTGGAATGTTGCCCGAAGGAAACTGGATTACCCGCGCTCCAAACCTCAGAAGAAAAGCCGTTTTATTGGCAAAAGTTCAGGATGAAGCTGGACATGGTTTGTATTTGTATAGTGCAACTGAAACACTAGGTGCTGATCGTGAGGCAACGATTGACGATATGCATAATGGTAAAGCAAAATATTCTTCGATATTTAATTATCCCGCGCTCACTTGGGCAGATATTGGTGCAATTGGATGGTTGGTTGATGGAGCGGCAATTTTGAATCAAGTTGCTCTATGCAGAGCTTCATATGGGCCTTACGCGCGAGCAATGGTTAAGATTTGTAAGGAAGAATCTTTTCATCAAAGACAAGGATATGAGTCATTGATGGTTTTAGCAAACGGTACCGCTGAGCAAAAGGAGATGGCTCAAGATGCTCTAAATCGTTTTTGGTGGCCAGCATTAATGATGTTTGGTCCGAGCGATGCAGATTCTCCACATTCAGCTCAATCGATGAAATGGAAAATTAAGCGTTTCTCGAATGACGAATTAAGACAAAATTTCGTAGATGCTACGGTTCCTCAAGCTGAAATCTTAGGGTTAAAAATCCCAGATGAAAATTTGAAATGGAACGAAGAACGAGGTCATTACGATTTTTCGCCGATTAATTGGGATGAATTTTACCAAGTTTTAGCTGGAAATGGCCCATGCAACAAAGAGCGGGTCGATGCAAGAAGAAAAGCGAAAGAAGAAGGAGCTTGGGTTCGAGAAGCGGCAAACGCTTTTGCTTCGAAACGCGCTATGAGAAAATCAGCTTAATAATTTTAAAAATAGTTCATATGTCAGCAACTGAATGGCCTCTTTGGGAGGTTTTTATTCGAAGCAAGCAAGGTTTAAGTCATAAACACGTTGGTAGCTTGAGAGCTGCAGATGCAACAATGGCGTTGGAAAATGCCAGAGATGTTTATACAAGAAGATCAGAGGGAATTAGTATTTGGGTGGTAGAATCAAATTATGTTCATGCCAACGACCCAGCTGATGCTGATGAATTTTTTGAACCTTCAGATACTAAAATATACCGTCATCCAACTTTTTATGAAGTTCCGGATGGAGTAAAACACATGTAATTATGACGAACGAAGCACTATTTCGTTATCTATTAAGATTAGGAGATGATAGCCTTATTCTTGGTCAGCGACTTGGGGAATTATGCGGACATGGTCCTATTCTCGAAGAAGATATTGCATTAACGAATATTGCCTTAGATTTAATTGGTCAGGCGACAAGCATTTTAAATTATGCCGGTGAAGTTGAAGGAGCGGGAAGAGATGGTGATAAACTGGCTTTTTTACGATTCGAGCGGGAATACACTAATTTACTCTTGCTCGAGCAACCCAATGGAGATTTCGCTGATACGATCATGCGACAGTTCTTATTTGATGCGTTCAGAAAACCATTGTTTGAGTGTTTGGTAAATTCCAAAGATGCTCAGTTATCCGCAATTGCTGAAAAATCATTGAAAGAAACAAAATACCATTTGAGACATACATCTGAATGGGTTATTCGCCTTGGTGACGGAACAGAAGAATCACACAGGCGAATTCAAAAAGCGTTAGATAACCTTTGGCGTTACACTGATGAAATTTTCTACACGGATTCCGTGGATGAAGAATTGACCAAATCAGGAATATTACCAGATCTTTCAGAAATACGTTCCATTTGGAAGCAAACTGTAAATTCAGTTTTCGCGGAGGCGACAATTTCAATTCCAACAAATAATTGGAAATTTGAAGGTGGCAGAAAAGGACGTCATTCTGAGCACATGGGTTATATTTTATCCGATTTACAATACATGCAGCGCGCCTATCCAAATATGGAATGGTAACTAAAAATCAAATATGGGAATGGTTGGAAGAGATCAGTGATCCTGAAATCCCTGTACTTTCCGTTGTTGATTTGGGAGTTGTGCGAGACGCATCTTTCGAAAATAATTCTTGGTTAATAACCATTACACCAACATATAGTGGTTGTCCTGCCATGCAAGTCATGGAGGCAGATATTAAGTCAAAGTTGGAAGAAAAAGGAATAAAGGATGTGAAAGTTCGAACAGTTCTGTCTCCCGCTTGGACAACAGATTGGTTATCGGATAAAGGCAAATTTAAACTTCGAGAATATGGAATTGCTCCACCCGAAAATGAAGTTGATAAGAGCGTTTTATTTGCTGCACCAACCATAGTTCCTTGTCCAAAATGCAATTCGAGAAATACAAGAATGGTAAGCCAATTTGGTAGCACCGCTTGCAAAGCTCATTATCAATGCAATGAATGCCAAGAGCCTTTTGATTATTTTAAGTGTTTGAAGTAATTTTTTCGGAGAACGTTCTGGCTTAGAATGGCTAATTGCTAATAATTAGTTCGAAATAAATTATTTCGCAGTTCGCTATTATTCGTTAATCCGTTCGCAACTGGTCCGCGCGCACTTTGTAATTAACCAATTCGCAATTACCACTTTCAATTCAAAATGTAATAGGTAAGTAGAATTAAATCCAATACAACACTAGTCGTTGCAGAAACCATAATCCAGCGCATTGGTGCAACAGCGAGTAAAAAACTTAATGTTATCATAGTTGGGATTAGAACGACGGTTAATGCCAGCGTATTTTCGATGGCCCCCATTCCGACAGTCAGACCTCCGAGGCATCCTACGATTAAAATGATTGCAGAAATAAATCCAAAACGATTGAATTCCATTTCATTTGTTGCAGTTGTTTCCATTTTTCTTTTTTCTTCAAAGTTCAAAATGAATGAAGTGAAATAAAATGATAGCAGATACTAAATTAACTGATTATAATTGGGGTAAAAAACTGATCTAGGTCAATTTATTCTATTTCTTCGAAATCATCGAAGTCATCTGATTTTCGTTTTTCTTTTCCAGAATTAATAGATGTTTGTATATCAATGAATGGTTGACCGGATAAAATATAAATTACAGCATTTACCATTTTAATTATCATACCCACAAGAAAGAAAAACCCAATTACTTTGAAGATGAATCCGATCAGGACTGTTGTTTCAAGGTCTATGATACTTTCGCGAAACCAATTAGCAATGCCATTTGATGAATACTGCGGAAAATAAATGAATGAAATGAAAAGTAAAATGGAAGCGCTAATCAAAACAATTTCAGCTCGTATGTTAAATCCTTCATTAAATGATTGATTACCAAATGATCCCATTAATCTGATTTGCTTTTGTTTTTGTTGAAATTTCCCAATAAAATACATGAGTAGGATTATCGCAGAAGGCAAAAGATTTTTTATCGTCACAACCTGCTGGTTTATGTCTAAGCAAAAAAGAAAAGTGACATTAACTAGGAACAAATATTTTATTGATTTTATGAGGTAAACTTCAACGATGGTTCTCGTTCTTCCTCCAACAAGCATTTTCAGTATCAAATCAATGAAAAACCATAAGAATCCATAAATTGAAAATAGAACACCCAAACGAAAGATGAGGTTAATTAATTCCATTTATCTTGGTTGAAGTAAATATTCTTTTGGCGCAACGGGAGCTGTAGTTGGGTTAAAATCAAATGAAATGATTCTTCCTTCAAGTCTCCTGTTTTGTTGGTGTAATTGTTCAAATAAAGTCAAATCCGAATTTTTAAAAGAATCAATGTAGGTTTCTGTTAATGTTATGTATTGTTTTGTAGCTGGATCAATGTAGCGAAGTGGTTCGGTTTCCCCTTTGCCAATTGGAATCATTCTTCTTGGGTCAATCCCTTGTTTTTCAACTAAATAGGTATAAACTGCTTTAGCTCGGTTTTCTGATAATTTCAAATTCGATTTTTCATCCCCTCTTGAGTCTGTATGGGAGATTAACTCGATAATCATTCCGGGATTTTTATTTAATAACTCGGCAATTAAATTGAGTGAATCCAAATCTTTGGTACTCGATAAATTCCAAGAATCAAATTCGAATCTAACTTCTGGTAAGCGAAAGTATGCTTTTAGTTCAGGCTGAGGTTCATTTAGTTCAATTGTTTTGCTGATTGTTTGACCGGATGCATCGGTTATTTCAACTTCATAAATTCCTTTTCTTAGTTTAAAAAGATCTTCTGAGAAACCTCCATTCGACCATTTAAATTTGTACGGTGCAGATCCCGAAACAACTATTAAATCGATTTCACCATCGGTTCCATTGAATTTTGAGACATCTTTTTTTGTAACATTGACCACTAATGTCGGAATAGGTTTTTCTTCAGCGAAATAAATGTCCGCATCTGAAGCTCCTCGGTTACTAGACCAAAATAGTTGATTTCCCTTACGAAAGAGATATGCGTCAAAATCAGGAGAGTTAATGACATTCCCCATATTTATTGGATTACTCCAAGTAATTGAGCTTTTATTAAGAGTTGAATAGTATAAATCATAGTTACCAAGACCCTCTAATCCGTTACTTGCAAAATAGAGTGTGTCACCATTTTCTGAGAGAAAGGGAGAGATTTCATTTTTTGCAGAATTGATTTCCAATCTTTTTGGTTTTGACCAGGACCCCGAGTTATTTTGAGAAATGTATAAATCCATTCCATTGTCACTAGTCTTCATTTTGGCTGAAATAACAATTGTTTTTTGGTCTCCCGATATCGAGAATCCGAAGGATGAACTTTCAAAATCATTTAATGGCAGCTCTAATGAAACGGGTTTTTTCCAATTACCATTTTGATCTCGCTTTGAGTAGGCAATTCCTCTTAGTTGATTTGATTTTCTTTCGTAGGAATTCAAAAGATATGCAATTTTATCATCTTTTGAAAAAGATAGAAGACCATTATGAAATTGATTGTTTAAGTCGGACACGTTTTCAGATTGTCCCCATTCTCCTTTATCATTTTTCGAAGATTTCCAAATATCTTGATCATTAATTCCACCCAGATTATCTTGATTAAATGTTCTAACAAAATAGATTTCTTTGCCGTTTGATGAAACGATTGGAGCACTTTCTTCGACGGAGCTATTTATACTTATGGGTAATCTTTTTGGCTCAGAAAAAGGGTTTATTTGACTCCAATAATTGAAGTTGATGAATGCTGTAAAAACAAAAAGTGAGTATAATTTCATTTTAAAAACGATAGCGCAAGATTAATTCGTGTCCTCCATTACTCGCATATCTTACCTTGTTAATTGAAAAATCCACCGAATAGCCGAGTCGAAATTTATCATTTATATTAAATCCACCTGTAATACCAATCGCCGATTTGTGACGATAAATCAAACCTCCAAATAAATTTTCTTCAAAATTAGCGACTATCGATAATTCAGTAGACAAAGGCGCAGGACTCATTTTTTTAAGAAGTAAAGTTGTATTTATGGATATTATTTGTCCTATTGAATGCTTGTACCCAGTTGATAAGAATAAATGTGGCGTAGGTTGAAAATTGACTTGACTTGATCCTAGTTCAATTAAATCACTTGTAATATTGTTTGCTGCTGCAGCTATATAGAAGTCGGCATAATGTATAACTCCACCTAAACCTAAATTGAGTCTTAAATTATTGGTTCTTCCACCTATAAACTCATCGTATTCCACATCTCCACCTTGATAGGATAATGTTGGATCGTTCAAATTTGCTACAATCGCTTTTGAGGCGTCAAATGAATTATTGGAAAAACCGAGCTTAGCTCCACCCGAAAGCTTTAGTTTTTTAGATAATTTGTAGTGAATTGAATAAAGTCCATTGAGTTCGAATGTTCCAAACGCACCGTATTTATCAATTCCTAACTGAGCTCCAACAGCTTGGGTCAGACTTCGTTTTTCGTCTTTTTCAACGTTTGGTATTTCTCGACTAATAGGCAAAGACGGGTTGATTATTTCTTTCTCTTTGGTTTTCAGTTGCTGAGAATAAAGTCCGAAAGCTGAGCGTGGCTCATTACCAAATCCAAGCATTTGCCAACGACCACCCAAGTTTATTTCTTTACCCTCTTGATTTCCAATAAATGCTGGATTGAACAAAGCCTGATTTTGAGCAAATTGAGTAAATTGAGGTAATTGTTGCGCTTTTATCAAAATAGACAATCCACAAAAAAATAAAGTAATTAGTTTATTTCTCATTTTTTAGGATTAATGTAACTATTCCGTTTAAAGGTTCAATTGAATTGTCTTTCGTTAATTGAATGACATAATAGTAGCTTCCAACCGGTAAAAGCGCTTCTTTGTATTTTCCATCCCAAGGTTTGTCGGCATATTTCCCGGTTGTCGATTCATAAATTGGCTCTCCCCAACGATTATAAATCCAAACTTTATTTTCCGGATATTGGACATCTAGTTGATTGATGTTCCAAAAGTCATTGTCACCATCATTATTAGGTGTGAAAGCAGTTGGAATAATCAGATCACATGGATTAATTGTAATTGTGAAACTTGCGGATTCTCCTTCACAACCATTTATGGTTTGTGTGGCGAAATACGTTTGAGAAACTTGATTATTAGGTAGAAATTCTTGATTAGAACCAAGGTATTGAGTCAATTCAGGGTTCCCATACCATCTGATTCCGTCAGAAGCATTTGTAATTGTTATAGGTGAAATAGTTGAATTATAACAAAATATCGAATCTCCTTGGATAATCGGAGTAACTGGCGCAAGTGTCGAATCAATTGTAATTACACCCGAAATAGAATTTGTACAATAGAGATCGGAAATGGAATCTAGTTGGTAGTCACCGGGAAAAGTGCCTAAATTTAGTTGATTCGTGGTTGATGAACTGGAGAAAATACTATCGTTAATTGTGTAGTATGCCATAAAATTCGGCGTTCCGGTTGCGGTTAATACTATCGGATTAAAAGACTGGTTTTGGCAATTGTATGTTCCACCAGTTAATTCAACTAAATTTGGAATTGGCATAAGTTGTAAATCAAACGTATCAGGAATAAAACTTCCGCATACTTCTGCTGTATAAGTGATTTGAAATAAACCAGAACTGGAATTTTGAGTAGTTACGACACCTGTAATCGGATTGATATTTAACCCTGATTGAACGGAACTGAATACACCTCCTGAAATATAATTGGATCCAATAATTGGATTAATAGTGCCATCGTTGGTACATCCGTAAAAAGGATATGTTACACCGTAATCTGGATTATTAGTTGCCATTGTCACTTGGACCTGTTCTGTACAATTATTTTGGGATTTCAGGGTTATGTCGTCTACGGCAAAATCATTGCCTAGACCTTCAAAGATCATATCAACTAAACAGATTTCAGCGGTTAAGTTATTTCCAGAATTCCAGACATAACTAACTTGTCCCCAAGTACAATTTTGAGATGGGACAAAAGCATTTCCTAGTGATACACCGTTGATTCGAACTTGAATATTTGCAGTATTTGAGCTCGTTAGACTTGTTGCCCAATAGGAAAATAAATAGTCTTTATTCGGTTCAACAGCGACAACTTGACACCAAAATGGGTCATTTCCAAGGTTGTACGTTGACCCATCAATTACCATCATTTTTCCGGTGCCATCACCCAATGAATGGTCAATGCAACTTGTAAAACTTGGATACCAATTGCTTGGATTAGTCAATATTCCATAGGCTCGTTGAGCGCCTGCAGGGTTTGATGGTGAGTAAAAAGAATACGCTGTAGAAAATCCTAAATTCCCTTGTTGAAAATCACCATTGAAAATAAGATTGGTATTATTGACAGCTGAACTGACTTCGTAAATTGTATTGATCGTTGGACTGACAGAAATGGAATTTGAGGTTGAAGGGAATCCTGACTCTAACGGATTATTGGAATTCCAATTAAAGCTACCATTTCCTCCTGCGGCTGTAAAAGTAAGTTGTGTTCCAGGACAAATAATTGTGTCGCTAGGCGAAATTGTCAAATTTGAAATACTCGAAACAAATACGTTCTGAACTGAGTCAACTGTTCCTGAAGCGTCCATTAATCCTATGGTATAAATTCCAGGTTCAACAAATTCAAAAACCCCCGTATTGTTTGTGATAGGAATTGGCTGTGGACCAATAATTCTGAAAATGTAAGGCTCTACACCTCCTGTTGGATAAATGACAATTAATCCCGAATTTGGATCTTCGCAATTAGGTTGAGTTACGGAATATGTAAAACTGAGTAGAATATCATTTGGGGTTAATTGAATGTCGTCTATGGCAAAATCATTTCCTACAGGGTTTGTATTATTATTATACAATTCAATGTTCACACACGAATTGGTTGCGGTAAAAAGGTATCGCACTTGAAGCCAATTGAAATTCGGTATTGGAGCAAGGGTAGTACCATAATCAAGCGAAACATTACTTGCATTATTAAAGGAAACACCAATATCAGCTAATTCGCCATTTCCAGAAACGGAATTACTAACGGTTTTAATCCAATAAGAAAAACAATATTCTTGACCAACAGTTAAATTACAAATTCCTCCACCATTATTTCCAGCCTTCCAAAATCGTTGTTGACCACCAATGTTATTCCCGTCAATGACCATCATTTTTCCTGTACCTGAGGTATGGTCACCCGAGGAAACGAAAAACTGATTATTAATTATTTGTGGATTTGTAACGAACGCGTAATTTCCTGCTGACGAAGAACCTGAAAAAGGAGGGTTTAGTTGATTATAGCCCTGGCCGTCAATCCAAAATCCAACACCGGGACCTCCATATTCAAAAGTCCCATTGTTTATGAAATTTTGTCCGTAACAAAAAATAGCAATGGATAAAATTGGAATTAGAAGTAAACCTTTCAAACTGCTTAAGTTATATCAAATTCAAAATTCGATAAAAGGATCCTAATAAAGATGATAGAATCAAAAGGTTTTCTTCAACTCGTGGTTAAAAACTTAATTCGGTGTTACTTGAATGGTTGTTCGTCTGTTTTTAGTAAACTGTTCCTCCGAACAATTATCACATTTAATATCTGGCTCTCGCTCCCCTCGGAAGTCACCAGATATATTTTTTCTAGGAATACCTTTTTCTACGAGATAACCAATGGTACGTTCCATTCTTCTTTTCGATAACCAAATATTGTACGTGTCGGATTCCCTTCGGTCGCAATGTGAGGTAATCGTTAATTTCGAGTTTGGATAATCTTTTATTTTGGTAATAAATGCATCTAAATCTTTGTAGTTCTGTTTATTTAGATAGCTAGAATTGAGGTCAAAATAAATAACAGCTTGCGGTAATGTAATTTCCGGTTTCGTTTCTGGCACGACAACTAGTCCTGGTTCGTTTATTGGGACGGATAAGGTCACTTTTTGTCCCACGGCGTCAGTAACGGTTACCTCATAAATCCCTTTGGGAACATTTTGCGGATCTTCTTCGGTACTACCATTTGACCATTGATAACTATATGGAGCTACACCACCTTTTGGAGTTAAATCAATTTTTCCATCCGTACCTTGATAAATTGTCACATCAGTTCCTTCCGCAGATGCAAAAAGCGGGGGAGGAGGCGGTAAAAAGGTCGTGTAGTAAATATCACTTCGTTGCGCTTCGCGGTTACTTGACCAATATAGAAAGCGATCACTCATCGTGAAATACGCGTCAAATTTTGGTGAATTGATTTTTGCCCCGATGTTAATGGGTTCTGACCATTCAAACCAACTATTATTTTGTTTTATAGCATAAAAAATATCCGCATCACCTTGACCTCCAAAACCATTACTTGAGAAAAATAACGTGTCGCTATTTTTGGAAAGAAAAGGAGATATTTCAAATCCACTTGAATTTATTGCATCCCCCATCGATTTTGGAGCAGTCCATTTACCATTCTCTAACAAACTAACGTATAAATCCTCTTCACCTTCGGACTTTGACCCAAGGTAGGAGATGATTATTGCATTTTCCTCTTTGTTGATATGGAAACTATAAAAACTACCTTCTATATCTAATCCCGGTATTTCGATTGGTTTTGGTTTTGACCAACTATCGTCCTTTTTGATCGAGTAACAAATTCCTTTTTTCAAGTCTTTCTTACCGTCGTAGGAATTCAAAAGGTAAATTTTGGTTTCATCCGAGTTAAATCCGACAATACAATTATTATACTTGTTATTAATCTTCTTTACCTCTGTTCCTTTTTGATAAGTTTGTTCTCCAACCTTGGCACTTTTCCATACATTTTGGTCATTTGGCCCAAATTTGGAGTCGTCATCAAACGTTCTCGTAAAATAGAGTGATCCATCTGATTTAAGAAAAATCGGGAAATTTTCTTCTGCTGTTGTATTTACCGCCCCACCTAATCTCTTTGGGTCTTCAATATTATCAAATTGAGCGAAAATAACTGTTGGCAGCAGTGCAATTAAGCTAATAAGTTTCTTCATGGTTTTCATTTTATCTTCCCAACATGATTCCTAAAGTCAACTCGTGTCCTCCAGATGTATAATTGTTAAACTTCGAAAGTGAAAAATCATATGAATAACCGAATTTAAATCGGTTGCTAATATTCATCCCTAACATTCCTATTACGGCATCCGTATGGCGATATCCGAGTCCAAACCAAAGCCATTCTTTATATTCTGCTTGTAGGTTCACATCAATTGAAACCGGGGCAGGACTCATATATTTTGCTAATACACTTGGAGTTAACGACCAATTTTCTCCCGTTTTAATTTTATAACCTGTGATTACTTGGTAGTGAATTTGAGGATTAAAATTGGCTGTGCCTTTTCCAAATTCAACCAAATCACGCGTTAATTGATCTGCCGAAACACCTATAAAAAAACCTTTTCCATATAAGTAAAGACCAGAGCCAATATCTAAAATTTGTTTACTCGACTGATTGGTAAGAAAATTTGTATAAGTTGCATCGGTATAAGTTAGAGCAGAATTAACGACATTCAATACCTGTGCTTTATCAGCTAAAAAATTATTGCTAGATAAACCAACTCTTACCCCAAAAGCTAAATTCATTGATTTTGATAACGGTAGATGAAGTGAATACGTCCCAGAGAATGAAAGTTTTCTGAATGCACCGTATTGATCGGCAAGTAATTGTCCGCCCACCGTATGTTTTAATTTTCCAGTTTTAATTTCTGGATTTGCTATGGGTCCACTACTGGTTCTAATTCCTGGGTTATAGTATTTTGGTTTAAAATTTAGTGGAACAGAGAAGGCCAAGTAAGAAGTCCTTGGAGCGTCATCAACACCAAGCCATTGCCACCTTCCATTAAGTGTGATGTCAACAAAGTCGTAAACTCCTGCAGCAGCAGGATTAATCATAAATTGATTTCTATGAAATTGACTGTATTGAGGTATTTGTTGCCCAAAAGCTAATTGAAAAACACCTATAAAACCAACAAAAAATATTTTTTTCATATTAAAATACTATTTTAAAATACTGACAATACCTGTTCTTGAATCTGTGAAATCATCATTGAATTCAATTATAAAGTAATAGGAACCAACAGGTAAATCTTCATCATTATATTTTCCATTCCATGGGTTCGACTCATAACTTCCAGAATTAGATCGATATAATAAATTGCCCCAGCGATTGTAAATACTAACGACATTTTTCGGATAGATCTGGTCAATGTTATCCAAAATCCAAGTGTCATTAGTTAAGTCATTATCAGGAGTGAAAGCAGTAGGGACAATAATTCCACAATTTTCAACTTCAACGACAACTAGAGTAGCAGGGCCTTCGCATCCATTAATTGTCTCTGTAACAAAATAATTTGTTGTTCCAACATTCATGGTCGGAGTGAGCGTTGAGTTAGTTCCAATCTCATTTGTTAAAGCTAAGTCTGAATACCAAGTGAAAGAACCTGTTCCTTGTGCGGATAACGCAATAGGTGACGCATTTGCACAATAACTCGTATCAGTTCCTGCAGTTGGTGCACCTGGTATTGGATTAATGGTGATGGTTTGAGAAGAAGACAATGAATTGTTTATACAATTTGAGTCATCTAAACTATCCAATTGGTATACACCAGCTGCTGAACCTAAATTAAACGTGGAAATAGAACTAGATAGTGGAGTTTGACTTATTCCGTTTATCGAATAATACAGAGTATAGTCTGGTGAACCATTAACTGTCGCAATTAAATCGGATATCACATCTCCTTGGCAATAAGTTGACCCGCCGGTAAATGAAACAATGTTTGGCTCTGGATTAATCGATACCACAAAGGATTCTTCGTCCGAACAAGATCCATTGGCATCGTAAATGTAAACGGTCTGCGAAGAAGTAATAGGCCCTGTAGTTACCACACCGCCATTTGCCTGTGTATTTGTAAAATATGCTTCTGTTCCGCTTAGATTTGAACCGTTAATTGAAGGAAGGGAAAAAGTTTCACAAGCAGATTGAGGTCCAGGGTTGGTAATAATCGGAGTGTTATTGATTGTGACAACAAAAGACTCTTCATCAGAACATGTTCCATTCATATCGTAGATATATACTGTCTGCGAAGAAGTTATGGGTCCTGTAATTAGAGTTCCACCATTTGCCT
>JACCDP011350654.1_pt1 | contig 12485 bp, 4 predicted proteins | sample 7445841 | NCBI WGS metagenome assembly JACCDP01 (sample SAMN15323441, study PRJNA562643) | freshwater metagenome | isolation source: river surface water | place: USA:Blue River Watershed | collected 2017-08-17
GTGGCAGATGTTACTAGAGTAGATGAAATTTGATCATATACTCCATTGATACTAAATGAAGATGCAAATACTGTTCCTGCAACCCCAACACCCCCATCAACAATCAAAGCGCCAGTAGAAGTTGATGTAGAAGGTGTGGCATTAGTTATATGAACAGGTTGAGATAAATCAATTCCACTACCAAGAGCAATTTCTACCCATTGATTAGTGTCTACATCGCTGTAATAAACAAGCAAACCACCATCGAAAGAATTAAACCAAAGATCAGCATTTTTTGGACTTGCTGGAGGTGTATCTGAAACAGTTAAAGGTGTTACAGTGGTCCAACCAATTCCTGCTGGCTTAGTTGAATCTGCACCCAAAACATAACTATTAATGCCTACAGGAAGCTTTATAAATGTTGAACCAGCTCCAACTAAAAGATCGCCAAGAGCATAAGCAGTGTTGCCTGTGCCACCGTATCTAGCTGTAACTGCTGTAGCAGACCAACTTCCAGTAGTTATTACACCATTATTTAAGACTACACCAGAAATACTATCAGCAGTTGAAGTACCAGTATATAAGCTTCCACCAATTCCAACTCCACCAGTAACAGTGAAAGCGCCAGTAGAAGTTGATGTTGAAACTGTATTTGAAGAAATTATAGTTTCGTTCGTAAAAGTTTTGACACCAGCAAAAGATTGTGCTAATGTAGAAACAAGACCAGTAGCGCCTGTTCCAGCAATAGGAACATTAAAAGTATGTGTTGAGCCAGATGAGGATATATTGAATCCTGATCCAGATGTCCCAGTGGAAAAATATTGAATTGATGATGTAATAGCATTGATTGTTGTTACACCAGTAGATGCAGCAACAGACCACTTTACGCCACCAGGAGCAGTATTATCAGCAGTAAGTACAAAATTATTAGTTCCAACGGGTAATTTATATAAAGTACTGCCAGCACCTACTAGCAAATCTCCAGTAGTATATGTTTGATATCCTGTTCCGCCATAGAAAGATGTAATGGCTGTTGCTGCCCATACACCAGTAGATAATGTTCCTACTGCAGTCAGTGAAGAATTCGTGACTCCAGTTCCTAAAGATGTTGAGGAAAGAACTTGAGTGCCATTGATTCTGTAGACATATCCAGATGAAAGATTTGTATCACCGACAACGTGTAGCTTGTAAGATGGGTTAGAAAGTCCTACACCAACATTTCCAGCAAATTCTCCCATTGCAACAGTGCCATCAGCATTAGCACGTAATAATGGGAGACCAGATATATCATTTACTGCAAATATCCAACCTGAAGATAGATTATTGTTTATCGAGAATAATTGCCCAGAACTACCATCAAAAGAAAGTGAATTATCAGCAAGTACAGACAATGTTATTGGAGAGTTTGTTGTTCCAATAAATGCCATAGAAGGAATGACAGTAGTACCAGCTGAGCCCAGTGTAGCTTGGCTGAAATAAAGTCTTCCAATTGCGGAATTGCCAACATTTAAATCAGTGGCTGTATATACTGTTCCGCCAATGCCTACTCCGCCTGTTACAACTAAAGCTCCAGTAGTTGAGCCTGTAGATACAGTTGAACCTGTAACTGCCAAGCCAGATACCGAAAGTATATCTGTGGATGGATTGTATACAAAAGTATTTTCAATTGAAACAGCTGCTCCAGATGCAGTACCTGATGCTGGAGTGAATAATACTCGATGATTAGTATTTGTAGTAGCTGAAACAACATTTAAATTTGTAGCAGTAGTTGCAAATCCAGAAGTTATTGCAAAGCCTGATTGATATGAATATGTTGCAGTAGCAGCAGTTGCAGCTGAACCTGAGGTTATTGCATATCCAGATTGATGAGCATATATAGCTGTTGTGGCTAGTCCTGAGGTAATAGCGTATCCAGCTTGGTGTGAATATAAAGCAGTAGTGGCTAAACCAGCCGTAGTTGCATAACCAGATTGATGAGAATAACTTGAAGTGGAAGCAAATCCTACAGACAAAGTCAATGGCGCTACATATGTTGGAGTAGCACCAGAACCCGCAGAGGTTAAAACATATCCGGAGTTTGAATTTGCAGTTAATCTTCCCCAAGTACTAGATGTATTTGCGTAAAGAATATCTCCAACTGTAAAGGATGGAATTAATCCAGTACCGCCATATAGTGCTGTTATTGCTGTAGCAGACCAAGTGCCAGTGGTTATTGTTCCTACTGCGGTAAGATTAGAATTTGTTACACCAGTACCTAATGATGTAGCAGAGAGAACAATACCTCCGTTTATTTTATATGTGTTTCCAGAAGCTAAATTCAAGCTTTCTGAAGAAGACCAGCCTACACCAGAGTACCAGTTTATGGATTTGTCAGTACCACCACGTAAAGTGATACCACCACCTTGAGCAGTCAAATCAGATGGGCTTGCAACAACACCAAGTTCAATATTTTTATCAGCAACTGTTATTGTTGTTGAATTGATTGTAGTAAATGTGCCTTGAACATTAAGGTCGCCTTGCACATTGAGTGTTCCACCTACTCCTACTCCACCAGTTACAACTAAAGCACCAGCAGTATAAGAACCTGAGCCTGTGCTATCTGTTATCGAAACAGCATTTGTGAAAGTTTTTATTCCGGCAAAACTTTGTGCTTGTGTAGATACTAAACCTGTAGAACCTGTTCCTGCTAACGGAATATTTAATGTATGGGTTGAGCCAGAAGATGAAAAAGCAGGAACAGTTCCAGAATATCCAAATGCCAAATCTTGTTTTGAAGCAGTAAGACCATTAATATTAGTGATTGCAAAACCAGATACATTGGCCCATTTAATACCACCTGGAGCAGCACTATCTGCTACTAAAATGAAATTATTAGTACCAACGGATAGTTTAGATAATGTTGCACCAGCGCCAACTAACAAATCACCAGTTGAGTAAATAGAATACCCTGTGCCACCATAGAACGAGGTTATTGCTGTAGCAGCCCAAACACCAGTAGTTATTGTTCCTACTGCTGTCAGTGAAGAGTTTGTTACTCCGGTTCCTAAAGATGTTGCTGATAGAACTGAAGTGCCATTTATTCTGTAAACATAAGAAGATGATAAATTAGTGTCACCAACAACGTGCAATTTGTAAGATGGATTTGAAAGACCTATACCAACATTAGCAGTAAACTCTGCCATCGCTATCGTTCCATCAGCATTTGCACGTATTATTGGAAGACCAGATATATCTCCAACATTGAAAATCCAGCCTGATGAAAGATTGTTGTTGATCCCAAATAGTTTTCCAGATGTACCTTCCCAAAGCAAAGAATTATCTGAAAGAACAGTAAGTGTAATTGGAGCAGCGGTAGTGCTTCCAATAAACGCCATAGATGGATTTGTAGCACCAGTATATCCTAGGGCAGCCTGATTAAACGAAAGTTGTCCAGATACACCTAAACCGCCAGAAACTGTCAAAGCTCCAGTGTTGAATGCAGTTGAACCAGTCGTTGATGAAATAATTACATCATTGGTGAAAGTCTTAACACCAGCAAATGATTGCGCTAAGGTTGATACTAAGCCAGTAGCTCCAGTACCAGCGATTGGAATATTAAAAGTATGAGTACTTCCAGAAGAAGCAATATTGAAGCCAGTTCCAGAAGTTCCAGTTGAAAAGAATTGAGTAGAAGCAGTAAGGCCATTTACCGAAGTAATTGAAAGGCCTGCTATACTATTCCACTTGACTCCGCTTGCTGTTGTAGAATCAGCAACTAGTACAAAATTATCTGTACCTACATTCACTTTTATGAACGTAGAACCAGATCCGACTAAAATGTCACCTTTAGTATATGAATTATATCCAGTGCCACCATATAATCCAGTTATTAATGTACCAGCCCAAACACCAGTAGTGATTGTTCCTACTGCTGTCAATGAGGAGTTAGTTACTCCTGTGCCTAAAGATGTTGCTGATAATACACTATTCCCGCCGATGCTATATGCTTGACCTGACAGAATATTGATGGATGTTGCTCCAAAAGCTCCTGTAGTAGCATTGAAAGAAAAGAAACTGTTTACAGATGCGCCAATTCCTGAAGTTGAAGAGGCAGTATTAGAGAGTACTGGATAGAATATTCCAGAAACAGCACTTGAAACATTAAGGTTTGCTGCGGTTGATGCAAATGCCGAGGTATTAGAACTTACAGAACTAATTGCATATCCAGATTGATGTGCATAAGTAGCAGTAGTAGCTAAACCTGAAGTTAAACCATAACCAGATTGATACGAATAGGTCGCAGTAGTTGCAAATCCAGACGATCCAGAAGTAATTGCATATCCAGATTGATGGGCATAAGCTGCTGTTGTTGCAAAGCCAGCGGTTATTCCGTAACCAGATTGATAAGAATAAGCTGCAGTTGATGCGAAACCAGACGAACCTGAAGTGATTGCATAACCTGACTGATGTGCATATGTTGCGGTTGTTGCAAGTCCAGCTGTGATGCCATAACCAGATTGATAAGAATAAGCTGCAGTTGATGCAAAACCTGCAGTATCAGAACTTCCAGAAGTAATTGCATATCCGGACTGATGTGAATAGTTTGCTGTTGTTGCTAATCCGGATGTTATTCCATATCCAGATTGGTATGAATATGTTGCTGTAGATGCAAATCCTGATGTAATAGCGTATCCTGACTGATGAGCATATGTAGCAGTTGTTGCTAAACCAGCAGTAATTCCGTATCCTGATTGATGAGCGTAATTTGCTGTGAAAGCAAATCCCGCAGTCGTAGCTGTTCCTGTAAGATCACCAATAATAGCAGAAGAAAATGTTTTCTGACCTGCAATTGTTTGCGCATCTGTAGAAATTAAACCTGTAGAACCCGCTCCAGCAATCGGTATATTGAATGTGTGTGATGAACCTACAGAACTGATATTAAAAAGTGTTCCTGATGTCCCTGTAATAAATGTTTGAGTTGAATCAGTAAGACCATTTAATGTTGTAATTGCAGATGCAGCAGCAGCTCCCCAAGTTAGACCAGTAGCAGAAGTAGAATCAATTTTTAATACTTGATTATTGGAACCTAAGGGAAATTTGATAATTGTTGAACCAGCGCCAACAAACAAATCTCCTAATGTGTAACTTGTATATCCAAGACCACCATAAGAAGCAGGAATTACACCTTGTGGGCCAATGTATCTATGTCCGACAATTCTATATGGGCCATTAACTGATATACCTGTCCCGTAAGAATTGACATTATTATTGAAAACTAAAATTCCAGTTTGATAATCAAATAACCAGTTAGAATTGTCAGATTTAGTAATGAGATTATCATTCTTATCATAAACTTTTATTTCATAACCAGCGCCAGCAACAGTACCAAAGCCATCATATTTATCTGATACCCAGTTTCCTAATCTTTGAGATTCTGAAAGAGCAGATCCATCGTTTGCATTTGTAGTATTGCCATATCCAGACGTAGCAAACCAAGTTAAATTTCCTGGTACAGATGTATCAACTGCAAGAGTTTGTCCAATAGAACCAGTGTAATAAAGTATATCTGTAGTTGCATTAGGAGGAGTGCCTGGAATTGTGCCTGTTTTGATATCAGGAAGATATAATTCAAGAGTTGAAGCTCCTTTTTCTTCAGGCAGACCTTTCCCAGTGCTTGTGGTGATTCTTTTACTTGATAGCTTTTTGAAGCTTGTATCTGTTTGTGTCCAGGGCATCTTATGCGCTCGTTATACTTGTCATCGAATATGTATTATTTCTTAATATTATTACTGCTCTATATCTTCCAGAATTGCCAGCCCCACTAACACCAGTAGTGCTTGTGCCTAAAGACCAGTTTACAGTTCCAGAAGATGTTGAAGTTTTCGCTGATATCGCTTGTGCTCTAGAAGAACCATCATTCGCATTAGATCCTTGCAAAACACCTAAATCAAACCATTTTGCATCGCCTTCGAGATATAGAAGTACATTTATACTTCCGGTTCCATATGCTGCTATATTAGAAGCAGTAAATCCACCAAAAGTAAGTGAACCAGTACTGGCAGAAGTTTTATAGAAATATCTTTGATATTCCTGATCCCCAGTAAATGTATGTGTGCCACCCCATTCAGTATCATAATCTGCAGCTAAAGGATATTGCAAAGTTCCAGATCTTACTTGTGCATTTCCATTTGCCATATCTATTGTTGATGTAAAACCTATGCCAGTACCTATCACTAATCTTCTAGCCTCATCTTGAAAACCATCATAAGTATCTGTAGAAACTGTCCCATAAGTATTGATAGATCTTGCTATAGTAGCATTAGAAGCTGCTGTTGTATTATGGGCTTTATATAAAGTTACAGTCAAATACTTGTTGAATGAAGAGGCGCTTGCAGAGTTCAATGAAACTCTAACATGATTTGCACCTGATTTATCTAGTTCGTCAGTGTAGAGAGGAGGACTTGCAGGAAGGCCAGTTGAGGTAACTAAACCAGTCGCAGATATAGCATATGTCTGTGTTACATTGTAGCAAGAACTGTAAATCCCAGCTGCCCCCTTGAAATAAACGCTAAACCCTGTTCCAGTTGTGTAATAACCAATACCTGAAAGCCATTTTAAGGATTGACTGTATGTAGATGCTGTAGCCGATTGTGAAAAGGATGGAGATCTTCCATTTGACCAAGCGTCATACCAGATATTATATGTATCTGTAGTTTGACTTTCAGTTGTATGTGCTATTGATAAACCTTGGTATCCTGAATGAGAAGGAGTGTAAGAACTGATTCTTGCATTTGCTTTTGTCCATATACTATTGTAAACATCAAGTGCTGTTAAAACTAAATTATTATTAGTAGTATTCACTGCATAACTTGTAGTCATATCAATTTGACCATAAGTTGCACCGGATGATGCTAAATAATTTGCAATATTAAATTTCAAAATACCATATGTGGAAGTCACTAAAGTTCCAGCATAAAATCTAGTTGATGTACTTGCGGTCGATAAGGTATGCGAACCAGTTACAAAGTACCTGGAAGAGATTGTATCTCCAGTTCCATATCCAGCCTGATACCATTCTGTGCCCAAGCCTGCAGCAATTTTAGCAGTGTAATATGTTGGAGTAGAAGTTGCAGTAAGAGTAGTACCAGATAAGGTTCCAGGTTTTGCTGGTGCTATCAATGCTAAAAGTTCATTTACATCGTCAAATGCATTTGATATTGTTGTAGATGAAGTCCACTCGTTGAAAAAACCATCGGTATATAATCCATCAGTAGGAGTTCCAATTACTGTTGTACCAGCAGCAGATGCTGCTTTCCAAGTTACACCAGTTGAAGATGTACTATCCGCTGTCAGAACATAAGTATCAGTACCTACAGGAAATTTAGTTAATGTTGCTCCAGTTCCTACTAAAAGGTCACCTTTAGTATAAGTACTCTGACCAGTACCACCATAAAATGATGTTATAAGTGAACCAGCCCAACTACCTGAAGTTACAACTCCATTATTGAAAACTAAACCTGATATATTTGAGGCAGAGTTGACAAATAAACTTCCGCCAATTCCAACTCCTCCAGTGACAACGAATGCTCCACTTCCAGTAGATATACTTGAAGAAACGCTTGTTACACTAAGGTCAGATGAAAACGTTTTTGCACCAGCAAAAGTTTGACTTTGTGTCGAAACTAAACCTGTAGCCCCTGAGCCTGCTATAGGAATATTTATTGTGTGTGTAGAGCCAGATGAAGCAATATTGAAAGTTGCTCCGCTAAAACCAGCTTCTAAATATTGTAAACCTGAACTTATGCCATTTAAAGTTGTTATGCCTGAAGCAGCTGTAGGTTTCCAAGCAATAAGAAATGGGGCTGTATTGTCAACTGTTAGAACATAGTTATTTGTTCCAATTGGCAATGCGAACATAGACGTTCCAGCGCCAACTAAAATATCTCCATTTACATATGAAGTATTTCCAGTACCGCCGCTTGGAACACCTAAAACATAGAATGTTTTCCAACTTGAGCCGTCATATCTCCAAGATTTACCGTTAGCGGTAAATACCTGATTCAATACTGGTGATGATGGAAAATTAAGTGCTGCCATTATTTATTCACAAAAAGGGAGAGTCTATTAAAATATTCTACTTTTTTCATAAGTTTTATTTCTTTAAGAGTATGCGAGATCCAAATCACACAAAAACGAAGTTCCATCGTAGTAAATTTTGATCATATCTATAGCATTAGAGGCAGTTGATAACGTTTTATTGCCTCCTTTAAATTTTAAAGAAGAATTAGCGCTGAGTGTGTGATTACCAGAAGCATTTTGTCTAATAATAAATTTCATTGTTGAACCAGACAACATATTAATAGGAACATTCAAAGTCAACCCACCATTTAGGGTTATTTTTTGAGTACTCCCATTATTCCAGTTCGGCGTTATCGAACCAGAAGATGTTCCATGATCATATACAGTTTCTAGATAACCATAGCTTGCAGTAAAATACGATGCTGAAATGATTGTAGATGCGCCAGACGCTCCTTGAGTAGGTGCATTACCAACTTCAACCCACTGGTCTGAGTCTCCATCAGTGTAATAAATATTTAAAGAGCCATCTTCAGAGTTCCACCATAAATCTCCCAAGTATGCAGGGGTTGGAGCAGACATCGACACTATTGCACTAGATAATGATGTCCAACCTAAGCCTGATGGAAGATTTGAATTTGCCTTGATTACAAAACTATTTGTGCCAACAGGCAATTTAAAGAATGTATTACCAAGGCCAACAAGCATATCGCCTTTAGTGTAATTGGTGTATCCTGTCCCTCCATATCTACCAATAAGTGGATTATCAGGTAAATAGAGACTGCCATATATTGTTGCACCAGCTGAAGATACTATTCCGTCATCAAAAGTTTTTGTTCCAGCGATTATCTGTGGCAGACCAGTTATTAATCCAGTTTTTCCAGAACCAGCAATAGGTATATTGAATGTGTGAGTGTTACCAGAAGAACTTATATTAAAGTTGTTACCTGAAGACCCTACTGCAAAATCCTGTGTATATCCAATCAAGCCATTTATGCTAGTAATTCCATAAATATTTTGAATTGGATCTATGCCACCAATAAAACTATTTACTTCAACCCATTGAGTACTATCACCATCGCTATAATAGATATTTAATCCACCACTATCAGAATCCCACCAAAGGTCTCCTACGGTTGGGGTATATAAAGGTGGTTCAGTGCTAATGTAAACACTGTTGCCCAATCCTCCTCCACCACCTGAGCCTCCAGTAGCAGTAAATATCAGTTGACCTGCAGCATAAGATATTCCTATGCCTTGCCCTGCAACCAAACTGTGCCATTCTACATCTGCTCCACAATTGGACACAGAAAGAACTTGGTTTGGTGTTCCAAGTGGTAATCTTGCCCAGCTTGTACCATCAAAGTGTAATATGTCACCTTGAACTTCATATGGGATTGTTAGCTTGCTGGCATCAAATGTTTGGCTTGTTGAAAAAGTTATTGGTTGGGAGTAAGTGTGAGTTCCAGTCCAATTAAAGTTATAAGCTTCATTTATTGAAACACTACCGTATGATGTAATTGGATTTGAAGATAATGATATACCGCTTCCAGCAGTAATACTTGTAATCCCAGAGCCTACAGCAACCCAAGAACTTCCATTGTATAGGTCTAACTTGTTAGTGTCTGTGTTGTAATAAACTTGTCCAGCAGTTCCAGACGCTACTCTAGTAGTTAAGTTGGCAAATCTTAGGAACTGACTTCCCATAGATATTGCACTAGTTGGAACATTTCCGCCATCTAATCTTAGATATCTTGTATCTGCAAAAGATTGAGTTATTCCAGATGTGCCAGTTGAAGCAATCTCATTCCAAGTTGTGCCATCGTATACCTTAAGGACATTGTATGTAGTGTTGAAATAAAGTGCACCACTTACACCAGTTCCAGGATCTGCAGCACCCGAACCGACTGCTAAACCGTATTTACCTGGGTCGGGTTGAAATATAATATTTGACGGAACAATATCTCCTGATTTTTTGATGTAAAAATCAGGAGCAACAGAAAAAGTAAATACCCCGCTATTTATATTTAAAGTTAGCCCAGTATCAGGATTAACCTTAAATGATAAATCTCCCCTCAAGGTATTAAGAGAAGTTACTACATTAGATCTCTGTAAAGAACCAACTATTAACCTAGGGGGTACTATGTAAAAATCAGACATTTGCTAGTTTATTTGGAAAAATCATAAATATTGACTGTAAGCAATTTTACAGTTATTGGACGATATAGATAATATTCATTACTGGTCATCCATAATCTTTTATGTAAGAGGCATAAAGGTAGTTATCTTTATAATATTGAAAAAAAATCTATATATCGGTTTGGTTTCTATAACTTGAAATCATTAAGGAGTTTGTATAATGCCAACTTATCCATCATCACTTTTATTGGGAGTTGCACCGGGAACAAGAACTGTTAATAACTATACTAGCAGATTTGAATTTAGGTTTGACAATGAGCCTAATGCTATGTCCGCTGCAGGTTTTGCACTTTCTGCAGGAACAGGAGCAACTTTACCTTTTTCACCAGTTTATTCTAATGGAGTATTGACAGCTGCTACCGCTGGAACAGTTGTAGTTGATGGAACAACATTTGCTCAAGCATCTACATCTATGACTATACTTGTCAAAGATCAATCTAGTGCAATTCAAAACGGAATTTATCAAGTATCATCAACTGGTGGAACTGCAACATCTTATGTTCTTACAAGAGATACTAGGTTTGATGAAGATGCTGAGATTAAGAGAAATACAATCTTTTCAATTTCCCTTGGTTCAGTAAATGCAAATACTAAATGGTACTTGAGCTCTGATGAACCAGTTGTTATTGGAACATCAAGCATTTCTTTCGCTGCTTTAGGAACAACAGTCTTATATCCAAGTGCAGCTAAATATCCAACTGATGTCAATGTTGGTACAGCTGAAAGAACAAGTGCCACAATGTTTGTTGAAGACTTCAGATCTATGCTGAACACAATACAATATGACATTTCAGGTCTTGAAACTTCTTTTGCAAGTGTTACAGCTGAGGGCTTGAAGTGGATGGCTTCCTCTAACATAAATACAATGCAAAATATCTACAGAAAATTTAAGAAAATTAGCCTTGAAATCACACAACTTAAGGGTGATATTGACAGAATGAATGCTGTAGGATTCTCTGCTACATTCCCAGGTATAGGATTAACTTCTACATATCCATCTGGCAAAAACAGATTGACAAATATTGCTGGCGGATATTAAGAAGGATTTTGCAGATAAGACGCAAAATAGATCTATTGAAAACAAAAAATATGTTTTTTAAATTTGTTTCTTCGAAGAAAAATGATAAGGTATAAGGAGTACTAATATGCCAACATATCCATCAAGTTTATACAAAGGTACAGCTAGATCAGCCAATGGTACTACTAATGATCCAGGCTCATACCTTTGGAATAACTTAACCACCTATCAAGAATTAAAAGATACTGTAATTGGTAATGGCTCTGGCCCTAACGATACAACAACTGTACTTTTTAATTCTGCAGCAAAATATCCAACTGACGTGACATTTGGTGGCACTGCAATTGGAACCTCAACCTTTGAGGATTTTGACTTAATCCAAGCTAACTTGTCAACTCTTAAGACAGCATATGATGCAGCTGTTTCAGGTATGACAACAACTGAAAAAGAGATTGTTGCAAACTTCGCTGGTATTTCTTACAACAATATCCAATCAAAAATGGAAAAAGTTGCGTATGAACTTAATAGATTAATTGCAGACGCAACATTAGTCAACGCAGGTACTGCAGTTACAACAGCTTTAGGTAGATATCCATCTGGATGGAATAGATTTACCAACACAGCTGGCGGTATCTAATCCTTTTTAGTATCAACTAAAAAAGAGGGGAGAATAATCTCCCCTCTTTTTTTTATTTCCAAATCGGCCCTTTTTTGAGTTTAGATTTTAATGCATCTACTGAAAGATGCTCTAATCTCGTTTGAACTAGCAATGTTTTTACAGAGTACCTATTTTTCATATAAGATCCATTGTAAGACCTGTACATATTTCTATAAGCTGTTCTGCTAGGTAAACCTTTCCTAGAATACCTTCGCAAATGAACAGATAACTCTTTAGTTCCAATTGCTACATTTCCATCAATTGTATATGGATTATAGACTCTTTTAGGGTCATAATACCTAATTGATGATCTGACTAGCTGCATCATACCAATACAGGGTCTACTAGTCATCTTGAATTCGCTTTCAACATATGCAGTAGAAGCTATTACATATGGGTCTACTTTAAAAACTGCAGAATACTTCATTATAGCATCTGTAATTTTCTTAATGTATGATTGCGAATATCTCGGTTGAACAAGTTTGATAAATTTAGAAATTTTTTCTTTTTTATCAAGTTTATCCTTTGATGTTGATACGGAAACTTTCGCATCTTGATGGTATGGTTTCGGTGGTA
>JACCDP010103470.1_pt1 | contig 12484 bp, 13 predicted proteins | sample 7445841 | NCBI WGS metagenome assembly JACCDP01 (sample SAMN15323441, study PRJNA562643) | freshwater metagenome | isolation source: river surface water | place: USA:Blue River Watershed | collected 2017-08-17
ATTTTCTTAGTATGGGATTATAAGGCGTAAGCGAAGCTGAAACGACGAGTTCCCTTACCTTAATCAACACGGTCTAAATCCGAAATCACTTCCGCCTTGCCTCCGCTAAATGGCTTCACATCCGCCACCTCACGCTCATCAAAATTAACCGTCTTATTCACTCCCACCAACTCACCACTCTCCGTCAATGTCTGGGTCAACTGGTTGCCCGATTCACGCGCCTTGCGCACATTCTCCTCAATTGCCTTGCGTTTAGCATCACGCACTCTCTGCTCAAACTCCTGCTTGGCAACCTCGGCATTCTTCAACTTCTCGTGATGGAGCTGGTTCAATTCGTCCTCCATAAACTCGACGCGGCCAGTCTTGTAGGCATCAGGGTCCCAGGGCATCCAAACGCCGACGGGCCCTACAAAGATGTCGTGGTGGGGGTCAGTCTCTCGCAACTTCTTGGCGCGCAACTCGGCCTCGGCCTGACTACTGTAAGAACCGCGAATCTTTATTCCGCGCACAGATGTGCGGAACTCGTGTAAGGTGTTGAACTCATCGGTGATTCTGTCCTCATTCTTGTCCATAAAATTATTGAAATCGTCGGTGATCGAATAGGATTTCAGTTTCTTTTTCTCCTCTTCGACGTACTCCTTCATATCGGCCATAATATCATCCATCTTAATCTTGTACTTGAAAGATACAAAGTTTAGGAAATCGCCGAACTTCTCGATGGATTTGCTGAACTCCCATTGCTGGACGAACTTCTCAAACATGAATTGCTCACGCTGTTTCAAAATTTTTTCGGGGGATACGAACGATACGCATACGAACTTTTGAGATGGGATTGCCGCATCCTCTTCGCATAAATCAACATATTTAGGATTTTCGTTGCCATTGTCTAATTTCTTTTTTTGGAAGCCGGACATTTAGTATATTTAGTTTAATCCACACCCGTTTAAGTATTTTTTGTTATTATTAACTTCTTATTATTTTTTTGTTATATAACTATATAACAAAAATGAACTTCAACGAGCTTGTTAAACGCGCCATTAAATACATTATTGAGGGTCTCATTGTAGCCCTTGCTGCTTTCGTTATTCCCAAGAAGTCACTCGATATTGAGGAGGTTGTTGTCATTGCTTTGACCGCTGCTGCCACTCTTGCCGTTTTGGACACATTTGTTCCCTCTATGGGTGTTTCTTCCAGACAGGGTGCTGGTCTTGCTATTGGCACTGGTCTTGCTGGTGGTCTTCGCATTGCTTAAAGTATTTAACAAAGTTAAATACGACCGAAGTATTTAACGACCAAAGTTAAATACGACCGAAGTATTTAACAAAGTTAAATACGACCGATAATCGAAGTAGTACGACCGATAATCGAAGTTATGAACTGAGATCAGTATACGTCTTTACCCAACATTTTATACTATTTAACAAACCAGTATAAAATCTTTACCCCATTTATTCATAATTACATGAATATCCTCATCAAACCGCACAATTTTAGCAAGTCTCATTTATTATTTTTGGACACCAAGCCCAATATGTTGTTCGAAGGACTATTCACCAAAATCAATTATTGTGACGAGTTCATGGTAATGTACGGCATTTATTTAGACATCCCAATTCAACAAATTGATGCCGGATTGAAACCCATCATAACCAGCCAAACTTTTGCCAAGTTCAAAGAAATCGAAAGCGATATTTTGAGTGAATATTTAGAGCATCGCTTAGCCAAAGAACGACCCATATCGAACAAATTGACCGAATATATTCAAGCCAAATATGACGTGAATGACTCGTGTTCGGGGCAAAGTTTAGCCGTTTTGAAAATATCTGGTATCTGGGAGAACGCGAATGGCGAAGTGGGCTTGTCATTCAAGATTGTAAAATCCTAGATTGTGGTATGTCTGTGAGGGCAGTAGCCAACCGAAAAATGATACGAAAATCGTGTCATTTTTCTTTTTGTACAGTGTAGTTATAATATGAGTTTTCAGTCAATTGGTCTCATTGCCATATCCGAAATATTTGCCGATTTTGCCCTGAAAAAGTATGCGAATGATGGCGGGCTCAGTTTGCTCGCATACGGTATTCTCGGTTATGCCGGTGTGGTGTTCTTCTTGATACAAGCGCTGAAAGGGAGTTCGGTAATGATGGTAAATGCGGCGTGGGATGGCATTTCGGCGCTCATTGAGTCGATAGCTGCGTACGTGGTGCTGGGCGAGAGACTCACGGACCCGAATCAATATATTGGGATTGGACTTATTGTGTTGGGACTCTTCTTTTTGAAGATACCGATTCACTAATTGTGGGTATTTCATTTGCGTCGTCTCATAGTTTTGCGCCGTTGATTTTGCCTCTTATTTCTGCGCGTTTTTTTGCGCAGTCTCTTGCCACCTTTGATATTCTTTCTAATATCTTCGTCCTCTATTTTTTTTATGAGATTTTCCACGACTTGTAAGATATATCTATAAGTCGCCAATGTCGACTCTTCCTGACTTTTTTTATCCGGGTCAAGGTCGCCAATTTTGATTTTACTACTAATACCGTCAATTGTGCTTTTAACATTGTTCAATGTAGATCTTGCTTGTCTGTCAACATCTATTTTTGCTTGCTTATCATCTCGATTGTCGTTATATTTTTTAATATAATCTGCCAATTTGTTGATTTGCATTGTGTTGTCCTTTCGATTGATTTTTGAAATAATGGTTTTTTGAACATCGTCGGTGATTCCACCGATATCATCAATCGATTGTTTGAGTAGTTCATTTTTGATTATGAAATTATTAGGATTATTTTTATCGGCATTTTCCTTTGTAGTTGCGTTGACTTCTTCGGCCTTTTTTGCTTCGGCCGCTTTTGCTTCGGCCGCTTTTGCTTCGGCCGCTTTTGCTTCGGCCGCTTTCGCTTCGGCCGCTTTTGCTTCGGCCGCTTTTTTTTCATCATTTTTGATCTTTTCTTGTTCCTTTTTGAATTTATCTAGCCTCTCTGTCATATCGATGTATTCAATCATTTCCAACACTTCGGTGTTTTCTGTTTTGTTGATTAATTTGTCGGCCTTATTGCCGAGGCGATTGCCTTCGAAAAAACAACTCACCGCCGAAAAATTGGCATCTGTGACAAGACCACCCGCCAAATCGAGTGCCAAATATAATTCATAGTGGGGGCTCTGTTTTTTCGACTCGGATTGATTAATTTTGTCGAGGCCAATATATGGCGAAGGTTTCTGGTTCAATATATCGTAGAATCCATTTTCCTCGTAAATCTGGTATTTGAATGTGGCAGCCGTTTTAGTTATTTCAAAGAGGGAATTATTGGTTTCATCGAAACAATTGGCAATAGTTTCATTGGTCGAAATTCGGTTTGGTGATGACACTGTTGCGAAATTGTCAATGTAGGGTTTGTAGTAATCGTATCTTGCCATATCGATTGCGCTTAATTTCATTTTGTCGTAAATGTCTTTGTATGCCTGGGAACTGAATGTGTTTGTGAGCAATATTAGTATGGCAATTGTTTTATTTTGGAAAAATTCTAGATTTTTGATTAATTCTTCTTGATCAGCAGCGGGAGGATTTTTATTAGTTCTATTGGGGTTTAGGTATATTGTGTAAAACTGGGTATAGTGGACATTCATAAATGTTTGGAGACTTCTCATATCGGCAATTCCAATTTTGGATTCGTCTTGGATACGACCTTTAATATTTTCTAGTTTGTTTTTAATATTTAATACACTATTGTAATCACCTGGTAAACCAGGTAATATAGTGTTTAGTTCTGGTGGTACGTCTGGTGTTTCAAACTTCGCAGTAAATATTTTCAAATACGCATCAATAAGCTCTACTATATTTGTGCCCACCCGTTTCAAATAACCTTCGATTTTGTTAATAACAGACGTGTACACCGGATGAAAAACGGCATTATCTAGCCACCGACACTTAACCAGCGTCGTTTTTTTGTTGGAAATGTTCATATGTGTGTAATTCGCATACGGATCATTATTTCCAAATCCACTCAACCATTTATTTAACGAAAATACGCTAGAATAGCCCGAACTATAAGCATACGGCGGATTGTCTACTGGAAACGAGATTTTAAAACAATATTTCAACATCAACAATATATTTTCTTTAATAAAACAATTATTCTTGTTTTTACATTGTTCGTCGTCACCCTGACTATTGCGCCATTTAGTTTTCATTTTCCGCAATTTATTCGAATTGTCACCCGTTTTTTTGAGTCTTGATTGGCCCAAATACGATACAAACTTGTCTCTTTCGTAAAATATCTGCAAACATTCGCGGTGGGTCTTTGTCATCAATACTTCTTCACTATATCTGGCATTTGTACATATCCACATATTGTCGCCACTGATTTTATCCTTGTCGAAAATAAACATATCCGGTTTCAACTCAACTGGTTTTGTTACGTCGATGTTGGTTACCGCCATTATGTTAATTTTGTCAAGATCGAAATCATTAATGGTTATCATTATATTATATTATAGTAATATTTTGTTATACACAATATTACTTACGGTCACCTATATAAACCGATACCAGTTTAATGGTTCACAGAAAATGGCTGTTCTGTAACGGCCCGTGATTTTTTCGAACTCGCGTTTTCGGTTGATGCCTCTTTTTGCTCAACATACTTGTCGATTAATTCTTTTGCCTTAATGTATTCGGCGTGTGAGATTTCGGCATCTATATTGTCATAGAACTCCTTGAAATCCTGGGGCAAAATACAGAACTGGCTTTCGTCGTTTAAGAGGAAATCAAACATAATGATGAAAATGATTGTTAGACCAAGAGCAATATAAATGTCACGGGTTCCCATCCATGCGATGGCAAAAACGAGGATTTGTTTGCTAAATGTGTATTTCAAATACATTTCGGCGGTTTTCCCGAGTTTCAGTGTGGCGAACTTGGATGCTATGTTCAGTGTGATAATCATCAATCCGGCGAATATTTTGCTGTCGTTAATGTTCATTAACCTCTCGTGTAACAGTGCTGCCCATCCGGTTTCCGCGGGTTTCTTCGATTTGGACATTATATGTTGTGCGGATATTATTCTGTGGTCTATGCTTTTATAGGATTGCACATTGCTTCCGGCTCCTTCCATTCGCCGCGCTTAGGATAAAAGATGCCCTTCACCAAATCAAACAGCGAGTTCGATGAACGCGGATATAGTTCGGTTTCCGTATTCAGTTTTGCCTCTACGATACTGTAATCGCAAGTATTGTCGCACGGATTACAGCGAGACTTTGTGTTGTATTTGATTTCGGGGTAAATGTGGTCGGCCATTTCGGTTTTGACGGGGAAATCTTTGTACATTAAGATACCATTTTGGCATTTTTCGCGAATAAATGCGTCGCGAGCTGTTGTGAATGCGTCGATTGTGTCGGGTTTGATGAAAGTTGTTGTTTGAATTTTGTACCCGCCTTTGTATTTTTTGGATGTGATTGAGGTGGGAGCAGGTGTGACGGGTGTAGGAGAAACCGGCGTAGGTGTCACGGGTTTAGGAATAGGAATAGCAGGTATAGGCCCAACAGGGGTTGTAGTATTAGGAGCAACAGGGGTTGTAGTATTAGGAGCAACAGGGGTTGTAGTATTAGGAGCAACAGGGGTTGGAACAGTATTAGGAGCAACAGGGGTTGGAACACTATTAGGAAGAACAGGTTTAGGAGCTGGGGTAACAGATTTAGATGTAGAAGTTACAGTAGCAGGAGCTACTGATGTAGGAGCCACAGGAGCAGGAGCTACTGATGTAGAAGCCACGGGTGTAGAAGTAACAGGCTCCTCCATAAATACGTCTCCATTATCTACCATTTCATCCTCAGCCAATCCCTCTCTCTCATTCATCTGGTAAAACGCAATCACAATAACACAACACAATGTTCCAAACACATAATCAATCGATGTGTAGTAAATAATTAGCAAAATCGCCACTAGTTTTCCTAAAAGGGTATGACTCATCTCCGTGAACCTCTCCCTGTATGACATATAAATCAACACTAGAACTATGGGTATGAACTGCATCAAAACAGATTCGTCTCCCATAGTTTTCCCAGCATTCGCCAATAGATTTTGAATATACTTTTTGGGATTCATGGTGTGTATATGTTCGGTATATATATAACTATTGAAAATATAGATAGATATGTCGTTGCTAAATACCGCATCTCCTTGGAAAGGTTGTAATACCCAAAAACGGACACCCTCTATTGGCAAACGACGTACCCAACGGTCGGCTCAACCGCAAATTGAGACCAATTTAGCAGATTTAGAAGAACAAGAGGATATTTCCGACCATCTCAAAATGACAATGGAAACGAATGATGAGCGCAGCACCGCTGTCAATGATATGCTCAATCGCATTACGGCCGACCCCATCGATTCTGGCGCCGGTCTCGCCGACTTCAAACCCGTTGCTCCCCCTAAGGGAAAATCCTTTATGGATAATTTAGCCGATTTGTTGCCTACACAATCCACTGAGGGGTTCGAAGCCGACGGAACCACTCGCTCTATTTCCGCGAAACCATATGACCTGGGTCTGGACTCGCTGAGTAATTATGCCAAGAGTTATGAGGCCGGTGGTATTTTAGGAAAACCGTATTATTCCCAGAAGGGGGCCGCCACCGACCCCAACAGTGCTATCATCCAGAAGCTCAATAATATTACCAACATCCTCGAAGAAATCAAGATGGAGAAGACCAACAACATTACAGAGGAACTCATTCTGTATTCGTTTTTAGGCGTTTTTGTGATTTTCGTGGTGGATTCATTTGCCCGAGTGGGCAAGTACCATCGTTAAATACGATGCTAACACAAGTTGTTACTATGCTGAAAACCATATTAACAATAGAGGCTATATACATTCATTATTATGAGTGAACCCGAAAAGAGGTGCGCCATTTACTGCCTCAACTACGCGAACCAAACCCGATTTGACGCGATGTTCGACAAGTGGCACAGAACGGGTACAAAAGCCACCATGTTCGCTGGTGTGCCGACAACGGACCCCCGCATCGCTGGTCGGGGTCTCAGCGACCACACCGCTAAATGCTGGTCTTGTATGATTGGCCATCTCGATATGATTCGCACATATTTAGAAGAAACTGGCCCCGAGATTGGTTGTGCCGTTTTCTGCGAAGACGACATCATGATTGACGCCGATTTTCGAGCCAGGCTCGATCACGTGATCGACGATTTTGGGGAGCTCGGGCTCGACACGCTGTTACTCGGCTATTTGACTATGTATCCCATTGTGGGAGAGGACAACGCCGGATACCCCAAGTTGGGTTACAGTCATTATGTAGATGTGGATTCGGGTCGGGCAACCCAATATAACTACTACGATTATGGAGACGTGTGGGGGACGCAAATGTATATGCTGTCGAGAGCCCAGGCCGAGCGCATCTTGGAAAAATACGGGAATGATTATGGTGACCGGTTTTTGGCGAATCCGGAAGGACACCGCCAATTTAGCGCGGATTGGACGATTACCAAAGAGGGACGGCGCGCAATTGTGTATCCAATGCTGGCGATTGAGGACGGACTGAGCACTTATGACGACTATGGCCAACGCGTGTTCCACCAAATGTCGCACGAATCGCATAAGGATTCATCGAATTACATATAATTGTTTGTATGTAGAGAATCGTTTATAGCCATTATTATATAATGAGCACATTAAAGGAAACCTCATACAAAGATGGCGAAGAAAGTTTAGAAATAAAAATAATACCTGATTCGGCGGCGGCGTCTTGTAAGGGTCGCGATACGTGCGAATCCATGAAGGAACCGGTTTCGCAGATCGTGCCTTTTTGGAGCAACAATCCCAATATTTTGCTCAACTCCGAGTCGATGTTTGAGCTTTTTCCCACCGAGGATATGTCGTTCGAGCAGAAGCTGAATGCCGTCACGCGGACTCTGGTGCTATTGACGATTATGACCTTCCTCTATACTAAGAGCACGCACATTTTGTGGGTCGGTGCTGTATCGGTGTTCTTCGTGTATTTGCTCTTTAAGCACAAGAGTACAGAGAAGGAGGAGATTGCGAAGAAGAAGGAGGGATTCCGCGAGCTCAATACGGATGCTCTCACACCGGCGCAGGCGCTGTATAAAGTGGAGAACCCCGTGGATGTGTTCCAGAAACCGAGCGCTGGCAACCCGTTTGGCAATGTGCTGCCGACCGATTACATTTATAATCCGAAGCGCAAGCCGGCCCCGCCCAGCGGCAATTCCAATGTCGGGGCGGATATAGTGGAGCAGGCGAAGCAATTTGTGCGTAATGCCAATCCCGACCAGCCGGATATTACCGAGAAGTTGTTCAAGGATTTAGGCGATGAATATGTGTTTGAGCAGTCATTGCGGCCGTTTCACTCGACCGCGAGCACCACCATACCGAATGACCAGCAGTCGTTTTCGGAGTTCTGCTATGGCGGAATGGTGTCGTGTAAAGAGGGGAACGCATTTGCTTGTGCCAAGGGGGTCGCCAGATACAACAACTATTAATACGTGCTCGAATAAATGCGATTTTTTGTTGATGGTATATATAGCACATTATGGCATCTTTACACTCTTATTCTTTTCACAGCAATGAGCGAATCCGCAATGATGGCACCGATAAATCCCAGAAATCCGTTATGAATACCAAGTTCAACAATTATATGATGAGCAACTATTTTAGCGAATACAGGAGTGATGACCACGTGACTTTCGCCACCGCTCAGCCCGGGTTTATGTTCAATTCTGGTGCGATTTATGGTGCGACTGCCTCTACGGTCGATGTAGATAGCAAGTTCACTATTCATCGAGAGAATGCGCGCTCATTGGAGAAGCTTTCGTTACAGACCCGGCCCTTCGTGGCTGTGCCTTATTTAGGCAGAGGGTCTTGTGATCCGGCGTTGGAGTCGCAGTTGATGCAGGGGGATTTGGTCAGCAATAAGAAGAGTGTGTCGACAATTAGTGAGCAGTCGTTTATGAACAACCAGATGTATCCTTTGTTGGATAGTATTAAGGAGACTATCACCAATCCCAAGTATTTAGTACAAGAGGCGGCGTTGGATGGATGGACCAGGGGTGGATCGGCTACGCGTTCGGCGACTAAGGCGACCCATTTGCCCAGTGGAAGTGGGTATTAATGTGTGAGAAATTTTAGATAGCTATTGAATTGTCTGGATGGTGGTTTTACACAGTTTCATTACTTATAACTTTCATTTTGTGAATGAGAAAGGTGTAGATCTGTATTGAACCTATAAGAATAAACAGTGTGGATGATTATTTTAATTCTTTGATGGTGTAAATTTTTTCGGGGGATTATGTATAAGAAAATATGGCAGCACCAGCACCAGCACCAGCAATACAACCAGTTATTACTTTTAATGTAATACCAGCCGGAAAATGGGCAAATGCAAATAATCCGCAGTATTTGAAAATGCAAGACATGTATGAGCGACTTACTACTTTACAAAATTCATGGAATGACGTCGCCGCTGCAGGCGACGAAGCCGCAACTACTGCCGCATTTAATAACTTAAAAAATGGCCCTAAAATAGTCGATCTTAATTCAGGTGTTTTCCTAGGTGGCAAGTCTCGTCACAAGAACAAGAAGAACAACAAGTCTCGCCGCAGAAACCAGTCCAAGAAACAGCGCAAATAAATGTGTTGCCTTTATTATCATATAAATATAACTCGCGCGTTATATTTATTTAGCACAAATGGAAGAAGTATCACCTCCCTACGATTTCTCGATTTCCACCATTTCTTATACCGACGACTTCGAATACCGCAAAACTTTACGCGCTCTATTCCGTATGGAACAGAAGAACTTCACCGATGATGTTGTCCTAGATGAACAGGACATTGATGACACCCTGATGACCAAAACTCTCGACTGGATTTTCGCGAAAACGCGGTCAAACCATCTTTTCCAGACCCTTTACACGAAAGCCGCCGGGTTTATGTTGTCGGAGTCTATGGAAACCGGTCTGTGTATTTTGTTCGCCTACGACAATTTGCCATTCTTCCATCCCGTGCTCTGTGATTATATGGCCGACCCCAGCGGATTTAGTGATAAAACGCAGTCATATGCGCTATTACACGCCAAACTTTTCTCGTGATTGTGTATATTTTTGTATTGCGCGATGTCAAAAAATAAAATCACCCATATTACAGAATCAAATACGCGCAAAAAAACCAGCCGCGGAGACTACGAAATGGAACAGGATTTCAACAATAAGTACTATGATTATTACAGTAATTCCGCCAACTATTTTGGCCGAGCCACCAAGACTATGTTGCCTGGAAACGGATTTGTCGGTGCGTCGATGTCGTCATTTGATTTAGCGAATAATGCGTGCGATATTGAATCGATGTTGAGAGGATATGGTACGGGCAATATGGTGTATCGCGAGGCGCCGATCGAGCCGGATATAAAGAAGTTGCCGTCGTTGAACTTATATGATTCGCAGGTGGCATATTTACCGGATCCATTGGTGGTTCATCGAGGCCAGCGCCCGATGTTTAAGTGAATCGATTGTATAATAACATAATGTTATAGAGGTATAATATAATATTATGGCTGATAATGAGGCTAATATTGAGGCTGTTGTTGGGGCTATGATTGCGAATAATAATGATATTAATATTGGCATTAATAATGATGGTGTGTTAAGAAGATTTTTGGCTAGTATTTACAGAATTATACGTAGATATATACGTGCGGATAATCGTCCTGCGGTTGGTCCTGCGGTTGGTCCTGCTGTTGGTAATCCCGATATAGATCCAAATGAAGTCGCACTTTTGGCAGCGGTATTGAGAAATATAAGAGAACAACCAGTGGTTCAGCCTCAACCACAATTAACTATGGAAGATCTTGATAAATTGATTGATACTGAAATACATTATTTACCTTTCAAAGACTTTGAATCGAAACTGTTTTCATTTCGCGAAGTGTTGACAAATGATATGATTGCTTTTTTGGAATCACAAATACCCAAAGATGTTAATAATTTCAACGATAATACAGTAAATATGATATTAAATATTGATAGATTAAAAGGAAGACGCAATGCTGACATAAATTTACCTGCTTTACCAAATTCTCAATTTTTTTTAAAAACACGTTTAGATGATGACTTAGTAGAAGTTACTATTAAATATAAAATTAAAAAAAATGTGAGTTTCAGACAAAAGTATAAAAAATATTTTAGTGTTTATGAAGAACGAAAAGGAGAATATGATAGAATTAATATAGTTGATTGTGGCGCAAAAGAAATAAGTGTTTCAAAATTCGAAGAGTTCGCATATATTGACCACCATGCGGATGCGAATGAAATCGTTTATGGAAAGCAGAACGGTGGAGCAGAGCTCATCGGTGGAGCAGAGCTCATCGGTGGAGCAGAGCTCAATGGCGGAGCAGTCGGTCGCCGCATCCTTGATATTCAAAAGGCCTACGAAAATAATAATGTCTTTTTCTCCAATGAATCTGATATTAAAAATATTATTAGGCCGGATACATTCGACTTCACACGAAAACACAATGATTATGTATGGTTTTTGGCAGCGTTTATATTTGATGATAACTTACAATACTTACATTTAAAGGACCTTCAAATTCGTGAAGGTGATAAGTTAAACCCGCGATTCTTTTGGAACTTCACAAAACAAATTGGATCCAAGAATACTTTTCGGTATTTAAGAAAGGCAAACATAATTCGTAAAGATGAGAAAAATGATACAATCCTATTAAATGAATCCGTGTTTAGTAATGATTTTATTGGTGGAAAACTTGAATTCCAGCCTTTCGGCACTCGTGAAACAATTTTTGAATTTGTGGATCGGATGCAATCACGGCGGAATACGCCGGATCCGAAACCATATTATCCGGGAAAATATAGGTTCGATACACAAATAACACCCGATTTGGGTGTGCCATATTTGATGGTGGGTTGTTTGAATCCGGAAAAGGAGGTGGTATTTTTCCCCGAAATCACTTGTGGACAATACATTTTTTTGTTAGATAAAGAGGCATATAGAAAAGAATTGGATTGTATTCAAAAGAAGAAAGAAGAGAGGGAACGACAGAATCAAGAAATCGCGGCAATTATGGCAATTGAAAATAATGAAGGCGCGTTAGAAGAAGTTGGGTTATTGGCTGAGGAACTGCGACTGGCTGAGGGGGCTGATGACCGTCAACTGGATGAGGAACGCAATCAAATAATAGCATTGATAACTGCTATTAATCGTAGTAATGAAGATAGGCGAGCCGAGGAACGCAGATTAGCTGAGGAACGCAGATTAGCTGAGGAACGCCGATTGGCTGAGGAACGCCGATTAGCCGAGGAACGCAGATTAGCTGAGGAACAAAGAAGATTAATAGAACAACAGAATCGAAATATTGCTTCTATTATGGCTATTGAAAATAATGATGCTGAACAACGCCGACTGGCCGAGGAACTACGATTAGCCGAAGAACAAAGAAGATTAGCCGAG
>JACCDP010233294.1_pt1 | contig 12484 bp, 4 predicted proteins | sample 7445841 | NCBI WGS metagenome assembly JACCDP01 (sample SAMN15323441, study PRJNA562643) | freshwater metagenome | isolation source: river surface water | place: USA:Blue River Watershed | collected 2017-08-17
ACTATGCGTTAAGTATTGTAAATACACCTAACTTCTCTGAGATGCAAAAAGTATGGGCTATGAACCGTAAAGCTATGTACTCCAAGTACTATGATATGTTCAAGTCTTACTTCCAACCAACTTACTTTAATATTAATAATGCTGTATAATGGCTGAAGGATTGCAAAGCGGAGCAAGTGTTGAGACTAAAACATTTGCCAAAGGTCTAATGAAAGATCTTGATAGTGCCTATCAACCTGATGGGGTATGGTCTCATGCCCGTAATGCTATAAACAATAGTAACTTAGGTAAAGTAGGTGTAATAGGAAATGAACCGGGAAATATACTCTGTTCTCAAGCCCCTTACACTATTATAGGTGCTATTAACTTAAGAAATGATGAATGGGTAATCTATTCTACAGATGACACAAATTGTGAGATAGGCTTCTTTAAAGAAGATAGATGTCAATATAGTAAAATAGTTAATGACCCTTGTTTAGGATTTAAAAGAACTCATCTTATAATTGGTATAGCCAAAGAGAACTTTGATTGTTCATGGCAAGTATACTGGGCAGATGGTTTAAATCCAGATAGAACATTAAACGTAGGTGATATAAATACAGCACCTTACTCAGATCCTTGGCCAGGTGTACCTTATGTATGTAGAGATACTCTAAACGGTCCATGTGAGAACTGTGAGCCTGTATTACCGCTACAGCTAGATTGTGAAAGATTACGTTTAGCCAAGGTTATAAAAACTCCTTGTGTTACTATTGAGAAAGGTCCCGCTGGTGGTACTTTACAAAATGGCTCTTACTATGCAGTTATAGCCTATACTGTAAATCAGCAGAAAGTTACTGACTACTTTAATCCTAGTCAGGTACAAGCTTTATTTGAACATGATAACTTATCAGGTTCTCTTATAGTCACTGTAGATAACATGGAGACATCTGTGTTTGATGAGTTTGAATTAGTTATAGTAAGAACTGTAAATCAGCAAACCAGTGCAAAAAGAATAGGATATTATAATACTACTGAAAATCAAATTAATATATCACTTGATTATATTAATGAGGCTTTAGTAACTATACCTATAGAAAATATTCCGTTAAGAACACCTGTGTATGAAAAGTCTGAAGCTATTTACAGAAATGGTGCATATGCTTTAAGAGTTGCTCCTACAGGTAAGTTTGATTTTAACTACCAACCTCTTGCTAATCAGATTGATACAGAATGGGTTATGGTAGAACAAGCTCCTGATTATTACCGCAGAGGTGGTAATGAGACTGGTTATATGCGTGATGAGCAGTATGCTTTCTGGATCAGATGGATATACAATACAGGTGACAAATCTAGCTCATATCACATACCTGGTAGAGCAGAAGAATACGGTAGAGAATTAGATCCTGCAACAGGACTTGAGTATACAAGCTATGGTCAGTATGGTCAGGATGATGTTGAGTTTGCACAATCTCAAGCTGAAGCAACTACATATGTAGCACCTAGAGTTTGGGAGATGTTAAATACAGCTTATGCTACATCAAGTAACTTACCTTCATCTTCAGCAAATGTTATACCCGGTCAAGTTATAGCTCGTGGTAAAATGGGCTACTGGGAATCATCTGAAACATACCCTGCAGATAATCATGAAGTGTGGGATGCTAGTGCACATCCTTGGTCAGACACTGGAAATATTAATCACGATTTGTGTGGTAAGCCTATTAGACATCATAAGATGCCTGCTGATATAATTGATATTACTCCAGTTAATCCTGATGGTACATCTGCTAACTATTCTAGAATTAGAACTAATGGTAATACACCAAAAGCAATTAGAGTTTTAGGTGTATCTTTTTCTAATATCAGACCTCCTGTAGATAATGATGGTAACTTAATACCAGGTATTGTAGGGTATGAGATTTTAAGAAGTTCGCGTGAGGGTAACAAGACTGTAATAGCCAAGGGTATTATCAATAACATGCGTTCTTATACAAGTATTGATAATGAACCAATCTATTATCAAAACTATCCTTATAATGACTTAACTCCAGATGCTAGTTTAACTAGTGTAGCATGGAGTGATACTAACGATAGTATAGGTAGTGTTCCGTGGAATGACTGGAATGATTCTGATAATTTCTTAAGAAGTTATAGTAAACAATTATTTACTTTTCACTCTCCTGACACACAGTTTAGAAACCCGTTTTTATCTGCTCAAGAGTTAAGACTTTATGGTGAAGTAGGAGGAAGAAATAACGTTCAGGGTAACTTCCAAGAAGTTGATGGTCATCCTAAACAGAAGTTACCTACTAACCTAACTTTCTTTATATCACTAGCCGTTGGTATTGGTTTAGCAGGTAAAGCAATTCATGGTAAAGAAACAAAAACTATAGTAGCACCAAAGATATTTAATGCGGGTGTAAACTCATTACTAGCTCCGGGTTCAATTGTATCTACAGGCAATGGTGCAGTTACTCTTGTTACAAGCGGTGCAAATACAGCATATCAAAGTGCTGTTACAACTATTCTCAATGTTGCTGCTGAAGCTGTAGGAGCACCTAATGCAACAGATGCTTTACAAACAGTATATGCTACTACTGATGGAGCTCTTACTGCGGGCGCTGGTGGTATAGGAGGAAGCCCTGCTGATACAAGCATTGAAAAATCAGATAGTGATTATATGCCTCCGCAACTTAAAATATTTGGTGGTATTATTACTTATGCTCAGTATATGACTCAAGGTACAGATGCTACACTTGATATTATAACAGGGTTTAGTAAATATAGACAATATGCTTTAAGTTACGTATCTCATGGAGATATGCATAGACATGCTAGAGGTAATGCTAGACACAGTATAGGTAACTCAAGAAGATATATTCAAAATGATAGTTATCTGGAGAACCAACTTCAACAGTTTGAAACTAATACTATAAATAATGCATTCCGTGGACGCTGTGTAGCATTAGATGTACACGCTGATATAGTAAACCCATATGCTGATACAATTGGTGATAATACAGCTCAAACTGTAGGTACAGCAAGAGCCAGCGGTTTATTAAATAATGATGTGACTGCTTCAAATCTTTTTGACACTGATCCGAGAGATAAAAAAGTATTTGATTCATTTAATACATCAGCGTACTCATACTATGCTGGTATGAAAATTAGAATACGTAATCAGTATGGTCAGCTAGATTCTATAAGACAACTTACTACAGGATGTATTATAAGAATTAATCCTGATAATACTACTTTACAATCTAGATTCTCAACAGGCAATATATTCGGAGGAGACATATACATAGGAAGATATACAGAAAAGAATACTTTCTTTTACTTCTATGACTGGTTAATGAATCAACCTGACGGAACTGAGTTTGATTATAGACTTAGATCTATGATTAATAATCCAAGATTCTGGGCAGACTTTACTAAGTTTGATACTAATCAGTTTATTCAGAGAGTTATAGCTACTGTTGTAAGTCTTCAGTTTGGTCAAATTGCAGAAGCACTTCCTTCAGCAATGTCTAACTTAGACCAAGCTCCGGGAACTAATACCATAGAAGGAGGTGATGCTACTGCATTACAGGCCATTGCCGCATCTTTAAAGTTTGTAAAAAATAACTGCTGGTTCTATTTATTCCAATCTGGTGTAAGAGATTTCTTTGTAGAATCTGAGATTAATGTAGATCTAAGAGACTATGGAACACAACCATTTGAATGGCACTATGATGCTTATAGAATGACTGATCTTCAGACGTTATTTGCTCCTGACATTATTAAGTCTGGAAACTACTTTAAGTATGATCTTTCCTTAAGTGTGTCAAGAGTATTTAATAACTTTATCTCTTGGGGTAATATGCAGTCTAGAATATACTCTCCTGCAATTGCTGAGACTTGTTATACATTCTATAAAAACAGAGCTGTATACTCATTACCACAAACCCAGGATGCTGTAAGAGACGCATGGCAAGTTTATCTAGCTAATAACTATAAAGACTTTCCGTCAAGAATTACATCTATTAAACCAATTGGTAAAACAGGGTCATTAATATTATTTAATGATGATTCACCAGTTCAGTTCTTAAGTAGTGAATCTTTAGAATTAGATTTAGGTACTAAGATTACAGTAGGAGATGGTTCATTATTCTCACAAGCAATGCAGAATTTATCTAATGCTGATCCGGAGTTTCAACATGGATCTTGTCAAAATAGATTATCTGTAATTAATACACCTGTTGGTATATACTACATGAGTCAGTCTCAGGGTAAGGTTTTCCAAGTAAGTGGTGATGGTATTCAAGAGATATCTTCTGCAGGTATGAGATGGTGGTTTAATAAGTACTTACCTTATACTTTATTAGCAGACTTCCCAGATTTTCAGATTGTAGATAATCCAGTTGTAGGTATTGGATGTCAAGCTACTTATGATAATACAAACATCATACTTTACTTCTGTAAAAAAGACTACAGACTCAGAGATGAATTCCGTGGTCAGGTTGTTTACACACCTCAGAAAGGTGAGTTAGCATTTACTGTAAATGGTGTATATGTAATTCAGTTAGGAGATCCTATTTACTTTGAGAATACATCATGGACAATTAGTTATGACCCTAAAGCAGAAGCTTGGATATCTTTCCATGATTGGCATCCTGAGTTAGCAATAGCAAGTAAAAGTTATTTCTTAACTACTATAACAGGTGCTCAAGGTAATGGTCAAATTTGGAGACACAACTCTAGAACAGACTTGTTTGCTAATTACTATGGTCAGGATCAACCTTTTGAGATTGAGTTCTTAGCTAATACCGGACAACAAGTAAATACACTTAAGAGTATTGAGTATCAGTTAGAGTGTTATACTTATAAACCTAACCAAGCGGATGTTTATCACGTACTAGACTTTAACTTTGATCACGCTGTTATATCTAATACAGAGCAGGTCTCCGGACAACTGAACTTAAACATTATGCCTAAGAACAATGCTCCTGCTTTAGTTAACTATCCTATAGTAAACTTAAATAGTATTGATATTCTATATAGTAAAGTTGAACAGAAGTACAGATTTAATCAGTTCTGGGATATTACTAGAGACCGAGGTGAGTATACTTACCCAGCTGTACAGCAGTCTATTTGGAATACTCAGTATAATGGCTATGCTAGACAACTTAACGCTAATAACTTAAACTATCAAAAACCAGCTTTTCAGCATAAGAAGTTTAGACACTATGTTACAAATGTTTTGCTATACAGAAATGTATCAGGACCTGTGAAAATGTTGTTTAGACTTGCTAATGAAAAGAACCTTAACTCTCCTAGATAATGCAAAGAAAACTTTATAAAAAAGAAGAGCGTGGTCTCAAAGGTGGACCAAACTATCAAGTATCAGAAATGATGGGTTCAGTAACTTCAACAGGTTACTGGCCCGATAGCCCTGATAGAAATAATGACTTTAATATTATACCATCTAATGAGATAACTATGGAGGGTATGGATATACCTTTAATGGGTATGGATAATTTAGGTAATACTCAGTATATGACACCGGGTAATAACTATACTTTTCCAGGAAGCTACGTTACTGAAACTCCTATTGCAAAACAAGGAGGTATGTATTTAGGGGCTTATATGGCTCATGGTGGTGCGCTAAAGCCTTTACCTAAAGCTAAAGATGGTAATCCTCTTACGGAAGCACTTGTACGTGGTGTTAAAACTGCAGCTGAGCCTACAAATAATTATATAAAAGGAAACATCAAACGTTTTCCTAATAATGCCCAAATTGATTATGCTGTCTCACAGTTAAAAGAAATGGATCCTAACTATAATCCTGATGTTGAGACTCTAATGAAAATGACAGCATGGATGGAAAATGATTATGGTGCAAATCCTAACGCTTATAATAGAAACTATACTAACTCTTTTATGTCAATAGACAAGCCTGCACTTGATGATATTTATACACCAAGAGGTAAAACTTATAATAAGAGTCAGCAAAAGATAATAGATAGTTTAAAAAAACAAGGTTATACTGACAGGGCGGCACTAGAAAAAGCTTTAAGAAATGATGACCCTTTTGCAGCTATGCTGACCGCAAGATCTGTGTACTACATGAGTCCAGAAGCTTTACCGGATATGAATGATCCTGAAGCAGTATTTAAGTATTTTGGTAAAAACTATAACAAGTATGGTTATAGAAAACACATGTCTGATGAAGAGGCTTATAATAAATTTTTAAAAGGTTGGGAAAAATACGGAAAGAAATCAAGTGCATCCAAAGGTAAAATGGCTAAAGGAGGAATGTACCTAGGAGCTTACAAACAAGTTGGTGGTCAACTGGTACCACATGATATATCAGTACCTGATCTTAGTAGACAAGAGGGTGGGGAAATGCCTTTTGGATTACCACTAAAAGAACAAAACATATATACTTTACCAGAGTATGTTCAACCAATAAATCCAATGACCGGTGAAATACTTCCTGATCCGCAAAGACCTAACCTAGGTATGGATACAAATGCTACAGAGTATAAATATACCTATGGATTTGATGAAGGTGATGTGGATGTACCAAGCATTGTTGCAGGTCAGTATATAGGTGACCAAGCTTTAGATAGATATAGACTTACCGGAGAAAGATTTAAGACAATGGCTGATCCCGGATCATATAGTAAATTTTATGATCAGATTGGTCAACTTGGTTTAATGCAAGAAAAACATGGCGGAGCGGTAAAGAAGGTTAAGATAAAGTCACTACCTAAGAATTGGAAAAGCCAGTAAAAATCAGTATCTTATAAATAATTAGTATATTAGCACATTATGAACGAAAAGCTAAAAAACTTTCTCTTCTTAGCAATGCAGGGAGGAGGTAATGTATCACCACAAATGAGACAACAGGCTCAAAGTGGTAATCTACCTATGATGCAAATGGGTAATGATATTCAGAAAATGAATCAGAGACAAGCTGCTCATTATGGTTATTTTCAAGCTGGTGGACAACAAGAGCAAATTGATCAAGACTATATGTCCCCTATGGCTAACTACAGTCAAAGAGTTTCTGACTTTTTGACAAATCTTAAAGAGAAAGCCATGAGTGCTGTTCAAGATGAAATGGTTAATACTAGTGATGCTTATGCTGAAGAAGCTGATGCTATCACAGGTATGCCTATGGCACAGGACGGTATGCAGTTTAATCAAGCAGGTCTTGATGCTGCAAAAGCTTGGGAGGCAATGGCTAATAATCAGAAGAATATGCTAGAGCCTATTATTAATACAGCTGGTATGGCTACAGGCTTAAAAGGTTATTTTGGTAATGATGCAGCTTTTGCAGCTAATCCTTATAATGAGCAGTATATTAAAAAGGTTAAGTATAAAGATATAAAAGGCACTGAACCGGTTATTCCTGTAGAGCCTGTACCTGGTAAGTTTAGTCAGACTACATATTTACCAGGATATGCACCAGGTGGTGAACCACCCGAGGGTACGCAAATTGTTACTAATCCTGACGGGACACAATCTTCAATATCACCTGCAGAAGTTGCAAGAAGAAAAGCAGAGGAAGATAAAAAGAAAGCTGATGAGGAAGCTAAACAAAAAACTACAACAACAAGTAATAAAACAGTTGGCGATGGATATGACTATTTAAGAGGTCTTGCTGATCCTAACTCTATGCAAGCAGGTGCTATTTATACCACAGATAAAAAAGGTAATCAAGTACCTCTTGCATTCTATGATCCTAATCTTAGAGTAATGTCTACAACTCCGGATTATAGAAATACACTGGGTAATTTATTTAGAGGTGAGGATAAAAAGAAGAGAGGATCTCTAAAAAGCTTTACTGTAAGATACGGTACTCTTGCTGACGGTACTCAAGTACCTATTGATGAAGAAGGCAATGTTATACAGCAACCAAAACAACCTATTACTGAAAGTTCTAATGTTAATGATTTAACAGGAGCTACAGAGTTTGTTCCACCTGCTGGAAATCAAACACCTACCTGGAATCCTATAAATCAACCAAACTTACCTCAAGTACCTGTTACTCAAATAGGTGATATTTATACAAATACAGGAGGTAAAACATTAGGTCCTACTATATCTATGGATGACCTAGCACCTGGTACTAAAAGTGTTGTTCCTGAAGCTACTCTTACAGATAGACAAAAGAGGAGAATAGACGCTACTAATGAAAGAATTAAAAAAAGAGTTGGTAATATCAATGACAAGTATAATACTCTTGTAACTGAAGATGCTAATGAATCTCTTTCAGAAGCAGATAAAATACGTCAAAGATTATCTCAAATGCCTCAAACAGGTTATACAGATAGAGGTAATGTAGGTGTAGCAAACGCTAGACAAAACGTAAATTATTTATTAGATGCTGGTTTGCTAGATGAGGCTATGCAAAGATTAAAAGGATACGGTTATGCTAAAGGTGGAGCTTTAAACAAGTTTATAAAACAGTATGCTGGAGGAGGTCCTGGTACATCCCCTGCTACAAATCTATATAACTTTACAGATGAAGCGGATCAGTTATTAGCAGATCAAGGACCTATAGATCCTGATACAGGATTGCCAATTGAATCTCCTTTTGATCAACCTTTAATGACAGATGCAGATCGTGTTAGAATATTTGATTCTGTTTACTATGATAACCCTAAACCATCAGAAGAAAAAAAGAATAAAATGTACACTAATATAAAAGAAGCAAAGTATAAGTTTGGAAAAGATAATCCTTTCTTTGCTCCTACAGTATTAGCTGGTTTAGAAGGTCTTGCTGGTGCAGCTCAGAATAAAGATGCTCGCCAGAAAGAAAAAGAACTAAGAGGCAGATTAGCATTTGATCAAATTGGATTTGAAGTACCTCAAACTTCAGGTAGTCAAGGTGACTGGACAGTTAATGAAGGTTACATTAGACCTAATGATATGGTACCTGTTCAGTTTACAGGTGCGGGTCCAATAGCTCAAATGGGTGGATCTCTTAATGAGGGAGATGAATTATATTTAGATGATGAAACCATCAATGCTATCTTAGCTGCAGGTGGTCAAATAGAATACTTAGATTAATTACTATGAGAAAAGTAAAGATCAAAAGCTTACCACAAGCATATAAAGGCGGAAGCATGTCAAGTCTGTATAAGCAGATTGCACCTAGCTACATGACAGATTCATTGTCTGAGAAACCTGTAAAAGGTAAAAAAACATTACAAGCTGTACCAAGAAATCAAGCTAATCTTGAAGCAGAGAAAGGTGAAACAGCATACATTCCTGATGTAGATGGTTTACTGGCTCATTACAGAATAGGTGGTCAGCGTCACTATGCTGGAGGTACTCCTCTAAATCTACCCGATAACTCATTTATTTTTAGTGATACTTCTAGTATGAAGATAAAAGACCAGAAGACTCTTGATGAGTTTGGTATGGCTAAAAAGAAAGGCGGTTACACTCCTGCTCAGATTGCTGAAAAGTATGATATAAATAAGTATAGAGAAGTATTAGCAGATCCTACATCAGATAAACTATCTAGAGAAACTGCTGAAAATATGATATCTAGTTATAATGTAAAGCTAGCTAAGTTAGCTCTTATACAAGAATCTAGTAAAGGTTTCCCTGATGGTATACCTGCCATATCTCTTCCATACTTGTCTTTAAATGGAATACAACCTCAAGACGTATTACCTCTTAAAGAAACTATGCCTAATCAGCAAATGATGCAAGATGAAGAAGCTGTAGAAGCAGAAGAAAATCCAACTGAGCAGCAATTTGAAGCATCACAGGAAAATCCATATGCTAGATACGGTGGTATTGCAAATAAGATTAAGAATAACCCCATGCTTAAAAAAGTATATGCTAAACTAGGTGGAGTTAAAAAAAGATTCAAACCTGAGAGTGGTATATACATGTATATGGAAGAAGGTGGTCCTGTATTTAAAGATGGATACGGTACTGTATATTCTCCTAATAATAGTGAAATAGATATACCAGTTGTATTTGGATACGGTGGTCAGATGAGATATGATGACGGTGGTAATGTAGAGAAATCAACTGCTGCAACAGAAAAGATACCAGCTGATAAAATTAAGAAAAAAGATGATCCTACACTTGCTGTAGGTGATTACTTTAAAGATGAAGATGGTAAGATAAGAAAGGTAACTAAGGTCTACACACAAGACAAGGTGAGACAGTCTTTATCTGGTAGCGAGTATTATAAGCCTAGATATGGTTCATTAGAAGAGGATGTAAAGAAGGCTAATGAGATAATGAACAGACTTAAAAAGGATAAACTTGTTAGCGGAGATGCTTCAGGTTGGACTATTTACCGAGGTGCTGCTGATAAACTTTCTATAGAAGAAAAAGATTTCTTAACTAGTTTAGGTTCTTATAATAAGAGTGAAGAGGGTAAGGCACTAGGTGCACCTGGATTTAAAGTAGCAACTCAATCATCTTATGAAAACTCTGATAGGATTAAAAGTGATAGACGCAATGATGGTTTTTACGGTTACGCTAGTCCAGAAATGGTTGAGTTTAGATATTGGCAGGCAGCTAATCCTGATAAGCCAGCATCTGATTTTACAAATCTTCCTGAGGATCAAAAGATCAATAACCGTAAGATGATGTTAAAGTTCTATGGTTATAAGGATGATGAGATCTCAGAAGAAAAACTTAAAGATCCTTCTAAGCTTTATACAAAAGATTTTATTACTAATAAGGATACGGGTCTTGTAAAAAGAAACCAAGAGAAGTTTGAGACATCTGGTTATAGATCTAGACTTGGAGATGACTATATGTTTGGTCTTGAGCATATGGACCGTTACTATTTTGATAGAAATCCAGAAGGTGAAATTGTACCAGAACCGGGACCAGAACCAGAACCAGAAGATGATACAATACCAGGTGGTGATCTAGAGGTAAAACAAACACCTCAAGCTGGTCCAGAATGGTGGTTACAGGATGTTATTAAAACAGCAGGGGCTGCAGGGGATATGGCTAGAATTAAAAAGCGTTTACCCTGGTCACCTAAGTTAACTCCATATGTACCAGAGCCTACTTTCTATGATCCTACTAGAGAACTAGCGGCTACGCAAGAACAGTATAATATGGGTATGCAAGGTGCAGCAGCTTATGCTCCATCTCAAGCTCTTAATGCCCGTCAGTCTCAAATGGCTGGTCAAGGTGCTAAAGCAGCAGCAGATATACTAGGTAGATACAATAACTTAAACGTAGGTCAAGCTAATACATTTGCTGGTACCAAAGCTCAGATTGTTAATCAAGCTAATGCTGCAAATGCTGAGATTACTAAAAACTTGTTTGATCAGACTACTATTGCTAATCAACAGTATGACAATGCTAAAGCTCAAGCTCGCCAAGAGTTACGTAGCTCTTATATTGATGCTATTACTAATAGAGAACAAGCTTATGCATTGAATCAGCTATATCCTAACTATCAGATATCTCCTTCAAAAGGTGGTAGACTATATTTTAATAAAGGTGAGGAGATGAGTCCTGCTGATATTCAAGCAAGTGATATTGAAAGATTTAAGGAGATTAGAAATACTATACCGGGTGTATCAGATGATGCGATTATAAAACTTATGGGTAAGTCAGCGCCTGCTGATGACTTTGCAAGTTCTTATATGGAGATGATGAAGAATGCATATCCGGGTGACCCTAGATTAGGACAGTTTTCTGAACAACAAGGATAATAAATCTTAAAAGTTTAAACTTAAACAATTTTATAAACTTCTCAGATTTTATTAGTATATTTACATTATAAACTATGGCAACTTACATACAAGGTGTAACCGATTATATCCCGCAGATCCAACCATTTAAACCGGACCTGAACTTCTATCAAGGTGTACTTGAGACTAAGCAAGCTCAGTATCAGGCTGGTTATGATAAGATCAGTAACATGTACGGAACTTTACTTAACTCGGAGTTAAGTAGAGGGGATAATATTGAAAGAAGAGATGAGTTCTTTAACAAGATTCAAAGCAATATCCAAAAGATATCTAGTCTTGACTTATCTCGCAGTGAAAATGTAAATGCTGCAAGTAAGGTATTCCAACCTCTTATTGATGACAAGTACATACTTAAAGATATGTCTTTTACTAAGACATATAGAGATGAACAAGGTAAAGCTCAGTACTTTTTAAACTGTACTGATGAGAAGAAGTGTGGTGGAAAATATTGGGACGGAGGTGTAAGAGCATTAGATTATCAGAGAGCAGACTTTATAGATGCGTCAATTGATGAATCATTAGGTTTTCAGAATCCTACTTATACTCCTTATGTTGATGTCTATAAGAAAGCAATGGACTTTGCTAAAGAAATGGACTTTAACATAAGTCTTCCTAGTACTAGTGCTGATGGTAAATACAGAATCCAAACTAAGAACGGTCCTGCAATGATTACAGACCTCACGGATTCTTTTGTAAAATTAGTTGCTAATGATCCTGCAGCTATCGCTATGTATAATACTCAAGCTTACTTGCAAAGAAAAGACTAT
>JACCDP011123988.1_pt1 | contig 12482 bp, 15 predicted proteins | sample 7445841 | NCBI WGS metagenome assembly JACCDP01 (sample SAMN15323441, study PRJNA562643) | freshwater metagenome | isolation source: river surface water | place: USA:Blue River Watershed | collected 2017-08-17
CAACTTCAACCTGCTCAACCTGCTCAACCGGATCAACGGGAGCGATCGGTGCGGGGGTGGTCTTTCTCTTCGCCATGTTTACGCCTTTACCAGGAGTGCCAGGAACGTGGTCGTGCTCAAATCGGTGAGGCTGGTTTGTTCGATATGCCCGGCAGCAGAGATGGTGGTTTCAAATTTGGCGCGAGCGTCGCTGAAGTCGCTGGTGTCGATAACTCCTGCAACAACATCGCCCTCCAGCGCACCGGTGAAGGTGCAGGTCAGATCAGGGTCAACGCCGGAGCCGTCCACGCCATCAAAGGGTAGCAACCGAATGGCGCTGGTCGCCATGTGCTTGGACGATAAACCGGTTTCAAACGCATTTACAACTGCATCGATATCGGCATCAGCCGGAAGAAATGTTCCTTGTTCGCGCCCCTTGCCATTAACAAGGAAATCTTTGAGCGAGTTGAACGGGACTACTTGGGACATGCTTTACCTGCCTTTGTGAGTGATATGACAGCCGCCCGAAGACGGCTGTCATAAATCACGCGAAATCAGGGTTTAGCCCTGGCCGATGTTGGCAATGATGCCGATGGATGGCGGGAAGTAGTGAGCGAAGACGCCATCGGCGTACACGCCGCTTTCGTACTGGCGTTCGCGCATGGGCCATTCCAGCTGGTAGTAGTCGCGGCGCAGGCGCTTTTCCATCACGTTGGGGATGCCGTTAATCGGGTAAGGCAGCTGATCAGTAACAGCAACCAAAAGGCCGGGCGGCAGGTTGGGATGGATGGAAACATCGATGAACGAGTCGCCGTTCATGCTGAACTTGTTCAGGTAACGCGCCACGCGCGACCCGGCTGTGAAACCCTGGCCCTGATTGATGCCGATGTTGTAATTCACACCAGTACCACCCAGGAGTTCGGTCGTGATGTTCTTGGCTTCGCGGGCGTTGACGTAGATGGTATTCGGGCCGAGCTTGTAGTTTTCCCACATGCTCTCGAGCATCGCGTCAATTTCAACGATGCCGCCGGCATTATCGCCGGAAAGAGCGGTGCCGGTGCCGACTGTGCCGGTGGCCATGTTGGCGATGTAGGAGTTCGAGCCAGTGGCCCACGCCTGGTACAGGATGCCATCGTAGCCCAGGGTGTTTTTGGAGTAGTCGGCAGTGATTGCGGTGACGTTCTGGTGCGCGGTGGCCAGGCTGAGCAGTTTGACGCTGTTGATGGTGGTGATAGCCTGCAAGGTCACATCGCCATCGTGCGGGCCCACATACCAGGCGTAAGCCACAGCACCGGGAACAACCGGGGTGGACAGCTTGAGCGTGGAAGCGCCGCCGCTGGTCGCACCAGAAACGGTGGCATTTGATTTCATGGAGCTGCCGCCGCCGTAGGTGAAGGTGGTGCTGACGGGGGTGGTGACGGTGACTTGCTGCTGAACGCCATCGGTCAGCGAGGCAGCCAGGTAGCCGTGCAAGGTGAGGGCAACAACGCGGCAGGCGTAACCGCCCGCATCAGCGGCGATGGTGCCGCCATCAGCGTCGGTGACAACCACGGTCGGAGCGGTGGGGGTGCCGAGTGCTACACCCAGGTTCGCGCCCAGATCGCAGAGCTCTTCTTCAATCATGGTCGCCCACAACAGGCGCTGGGCCTGGGTGGAACGAATGTTCTCGAAACCCTTCGCGGCCAATTCGGCTTCAAAGGAGATGGTGTCTTCCAGGCCGAGGGTCTTGTACTTGGCGTCTTTGTCTTCCACGGTGGTGGTCACCTGGCCGTTGCGTTTGCCTTCGGGCACGAAGCCGCGAAGCTTGCCGGCATTGATCGCGGTGACGGCTTTCCAGTTGGTGGCTGTTCCACCGCCGCCATCAACGCGCGGCACTTTGTTGCGGATGGGGGTAAGGACAGGGAAAAGCTGTTTGGCGGGAGCCTGTAAATCATAGGCTACCAGGCCGGTGGCCTGGACGATGCCGCTCTTGCGCAGTTCTTCGGTGATGCCAGGAACCGGAGTCTGGGCCGCAGCGCGGAACGACTCGATGGCTTCCTGTGTCATCTGGGAGAGATTGGAAATCAGTTGAGACATGGTATTGGTTCCTTATGAAATGGGAGTGTTTTGGGCTGCCTTGATCCCCAGGCGGGTAATCTCGGCTTGAAGTTTCTGGCGCAGGCCAGCGTCGGCGGTTTCAGCCGCCATCTTTTTCAGTGTCTCGAGCGCTTGCTGGTCGCCCGGCAGCATGGGCACTTCGCGCAATACCGGCCCGCTTGCCCCGCGTTTTTCCAGGGCTTCGAGACGGGTGTGCAGCTGTTCGGCTCCAGCGGCAACTTTGGCAAGGTCCGCAACGATGGAGCTGGTTTGCGTCTGGAATTCGCCAAAGGATTTCTGCAAATCGTCCAGGGAGCCGAAGCTCTTGAGCGCGGGGAAAACCTGCTCAGCCATCGCGTTTTCGATGACCGTCAATTCTTTGCGCAGGTTGTTGATTTCGGCTGGCAGGAAGCTACCGGCAGCTTTTGCCATTTCATCCTGCTTCTGAACCAGACCCAGCTCTACAAGCAAATTGACGACGATTTCCTTGACGGCATCGGCGGACATTCCCTGCCCTTCGGGCGCTTCGCCCGCTTCCGATTTGGCCCCAACGGGGTTGGTTTCGTCTTCGTTTTCTGCCTGTCCAGTCGGGGATTTTTCCCCAACCGGTGGGGTGCTTTCACCTGCAGCATCGCCTTCTTCGGCGATGCCAGCTGGCGCTTCAGATAAAGCCGTTTTCAACTGCGCAGCCAGGGCCTTGACATCCGGACTGTCGCTCGATTCCATTTGAGAGATGATTTCTTGCAATTTATCCATGTTTGCGCCTTTCTTAAGCACATACTGTTTCTCGACGGGTGACGGGTCGCCAAATGTGATGGCGCCCGACTCGTCTTGCGAATAGGGATAAGCGAACAGTCCCGCATCGCCTTTATCAACGATGATCTGATCGGTCTGCACTTCGGTGACAGAGCAATACATCTCCGGGCCATTGCCACCGAAACGGTCATACCAGGCCCCGCGCACCTTCATCACCAGATCATCCAGGCTCTCGCCCTTGGCCAGTGCGGAAAATGGGCGGGTTTCGCTGACCCCATCCATCTTGACCAGCTCAAAGCGCGCGTTGGGCGCGGCGGGCACATCCACGAGCGAAAGTTCAGAAGGCAGGGCTTCGTAGCGGGTATAGCCTTTCAGCAGGGCATCGGGAAAGCGCTTTCCGTAACTTCCACCAACCGAGAAGCCGGTGTAGACGCCCTCCTGCACCTTGGCCCAGGCTTCGTCATCGACGATCTTGGCCCCGACAAAGAAAGCTTTCTTATCGTCCAGGGCTTCGAAGTGGATGACTTTGCCGACGGCAGCAAAGGCGCCTTTATGCATGGCGCGGATGTTGCCTTTGCTTTTTCCGTTGGTGACCTGGCTCATGCGTTCAGACCAGGCCAGGAAGTTGGGTTTGCTGAGTTGGTAATCCAGGATTTCGCGGTGAACGTCCGGCTCTTCGACGGCCGCAATGCCCCAGACTTCGCGGCGGGCTTCGTCGGCTTTGGTGAGGGGGATGAAATATGAAATGGGCATAGGTGTCTCCGGGATAGCACGGAATGACATCCCGCGCTACAAGTTGAGAAATTAAACAAAAAACGCCTGATAACCAGGACACGAAAATACACGTCCATAGGTCATCAAGCGATACGCTTGCTCGTGAATGCCGGTGAAAGTTCTCCCAGGTGAAACACCTGCTCTCAAATTTTTCAGCGGTTGCCGGTTAGGCTAAGTTGTTAAAGCTATTTTAGCACAAAAATTCTGATATGCAATAATAAACTCCTGCTTGACATAGTGATATATAAATGCTATACTTTTGCTATGTCAGACGTTTATATAAGACTTCCCGACGAGCTTCACAAGGCCATCAAAGAGATTGGCAAGAAAAATCACCGCTCTATGAATGGTGAAATTGTTCGTGCTCTTGAATATTACGTACAATTCGCCCCCGAAGCGCAGATTGAAAAGCCAGTCGAGGAAGTCAAATCTAAGTAATTCCCCAAATAAACGAGCCGCACAGGTGTACCACCACCCATACGGCTCTAACTCCCGCCGTGACGTGACCACGGAAAGAGCTTGTGAGATTTTATCACACGGCGGGCATTCACCCATATAAGGAGAACCGCCGTGTCCGCTTTTAAATCTTCCCGTATCGCTCGTCGTGCCCATCGTCGCGCCCTGGCTCAGTACCGCTCCAACCGTATCAACGGGAGAGCAGCCATTCACTTGTGCAAAAACCTTATTGCAGAGATGACCAACTCCGAAATTGAAGAGTTGCTTGTATTTTCCAAGGCTATCCTGGAAAGCCGGAAAGCCGCCGAAGATATTCAGAAGATCGAAAAATAGATGTTTCGCGCCTACAAGTACCTCCTTCGCCCAACGCCAGAGCAGGCCGGGTCTCTCGACTTCCTGCTCTGGCAGTCTCGCAACGTCTACAATGCCGCTCTCGAACAGCGCATCAAAACATACAAAGAGACGGGTAAGGGGGCGACTTTCTTTGAGCAGGCGGCACAAGTAAAGACCTTGCGCAAAGACAATCCTGACACAATCGGGAAAGTCAACTTTCACTGCCTTGTCCAAACACTCAGAAAACTTGATAAAGCCTTCCAAGCCTTCTTTCGGCGCGTGAAGGCGGGAGAGACTCCTGGTTTCCCGCGCTTTAAGAGCCGCAACCGTTTTCACAGTATGGAATACACCTACGGCAACGGCTGTAAACTGCACAGTAACGAGCATGGGCGTTTTTCGTTCTACGTGATGAATGTTGGCGAAATGCGCATGTGCTACCATCGTGCCATCCCAGAGAATGCTGTCATCAAGCAAGCTGTCATCAAGCGCAGCGCTGGCCGCTGGTACACCTGCTTAATGATTGAACTGCCCGATCCACAGCCCGAACCGCGAGAATTCAAACCGGTTGGGGTGGATGTAGGTATCCATCACCTTCTGGCAACCAGCGATAACGGCATTGCCGAAAACCCGCGCTGGCTCAAAAACAGCCTTGCAAAACTGCGTATTTTGCAACGCCATGCCGCCCGCCAGGTGAAAGGCTCCAACCGCCAAAAGGAAACGTACCGGCAGGTTGCGCGGTTGCATGAGCATATCGCCAACCAGCGCCGCGATTACCTGCACAAGATTTCCCGCGGTCTGGTAAACGGCTATAGCTTTATCGCCATCGAAGATTTGACGCTGGCTTTTATGAACCAAAATAAACACCTGGCCCTCGCTTCCCACGACGTTGCCCTGGGAGAGCTGCGAACCATGCTTCAGTACAAGGCTGAGAGTGCCGGTACGGAAGTTGTCGCGGTCAATCCCAGGAACACATCGCAGTTGTGCAGCGAGTGCGGGAAATTGGTTCAAAAAGATTTGAGCGCTCGCATTCATCAGTGCCCTTCGTGCGGTTTGACTCTCGATAGGGATGTCAATGCCGCGCGAAATATCCTTCTTTTAGCAATAAACCCGCCCGGACGGGGCGGTCAGGCGCTAACGCGGCCCATTGGGGCGAGCGTTGCCTGAAAACCATAAGAAATCGTCACATAGTTCCTCGGGTGGTGGATGTTTTTTGATGTTGTCTATTTCCCACTTGGCAGTCTATATCTCGCGCTTTATCCACTCATCCACAGACTGTCCGAAGAACTTGTTGATGTCTTCCTGGCTTTCCTCGAGCGCCTGATCTAATGTTTTCCACTCGTGCGCCTGGTGCAGGCTGGTTTGCTTTCCGCCCTGAACATACTCAACGTAACTGGTATTGTTTCCCACCATCCCGAGCACCGCGCTTTTCTCGGTGGTCACCTGCGCATCCCACGAGCGGCCCATCATCTCTGATGTCCCGCCCGACGCAAGTTTGTACCCAGCCAGAGCTGCGCCTTTCTTGGCTTTGATGACCCCACGCGTTTTCCCGAATACAGCTTTGCTTTTCCCGGAAAAGGCACCAGCCAGCCGGCCTGCATCCTGGATAATGGAATGCTCGAGCACAGGATACCACCACCCGCGCCCGCGCTCGTAGTAACCCATCGGTCGCTCAACCTGCACGTTTCCGCTTTTTCTTTTCAGCGTAACCATGTGCATTCGCCCGGGCTGGTTGGAGGCAGTAGACGGGGGATACTCAGCCACGCGCGACTGGATAGCCCGCACGGAGTATGTCATGGCCACTTTCAGAAACGGCATGACAGTTTTCGGGGCATCTTTCAGCGCCTTAAGAAGTTCGTCAAATCCTTCGATCTCAATTACTTTGTCGGCCATTGTAAAATCTGCGTAAAAATGGGACTTCTGTTTGATTGGTCTGGCGAGATAACCGGAGAAATCCAGCATCTACAGTTGGGGTGGTACGGTGGCCTGAGAACAGGTTTCCCGCGAAAAACTCCAAAAGGTTGTCCGATCTGGACAATCTTTTTATTTATGGCTCCACAGTACGGGCACTGCAATTCATCGTTATTGCTATTCCAACGAATATGGGTAATTCCTTCGGCCTTATACGCTTCCTCCTGCCCATTGGCAAAAGCGCGAGTGGACTCGGTCACGGCAATCAGGCTGGCGCGATCCTGCCCAAATGCAGGCGTAAGCGCAGCATTCAGCTCGCCGACGGTTGCGCCCGGTCTGGCAATCCAATCAGCCACGGCATTTCCCACCACTGTTTCTGTGGTGGTTCCCAGTTCGGCCAGTAGTTGATCAGTATAGGTGCGCGCCCACGCTTCGGCACGCTGGTTGTAGAGCGTGGCGTCGAAGGCAATCCCCACCTGGCGCGCAGCGTTTACCATCCCGCTAAGCGCCATTTGCGCCAGGCGCGGTTGCAGAATAGCAAGCAGCTGGCGATGCTCATTCTCCCAAAAGGCAGCATCAAGAGCCATTGCCCACGCTCGCCGTAATAACGCGATGTTTCAGACCGTCAAAATACTCGCTAATGGCGCGCTGCAATTCTCCTTCCGCTGACAACTTTACGTGCAAAAGCGGATCGTTTTCAATGGTGGTGATGACCGACTTTTGGAGCACGCCTTCGGGGTCATCCATACTTTGTAAGACCAAATCAAACACTGACTCGACCTCGTCCCGATTGGATGCTTTGCGCAGTTTCCCACTGATCGATTCGCTCAAGTTGGGCGGGATGACTTCGGAATAAAAGAAGTATGGATCCACCTTCCCGCTGGGTTTGGAAATTTCACGCGCCGCCCGATCGCGCCACGTGCTCAAGTCGGCCCTGAGTGCGCGCTTGACGAACGGCAGCAGGGATGGAGGTAGACCAACAGGGTTGCCATAGCCCTGGAAGGATGCTGGTTGCGCATCCTGGCTCTTTACCCTGTATTTCTGCGGGATGCCCTCACGGTCAGCCACATAGTCGGCGCTGTAGACCGATCCGATGTAGAGCTGGTCTACCTGCGCCTGCTGCAACTTGTCTTGCTGTGGGGCGGCGCTCTTGAACTGGAACTTCACATCACGCCGGTACATGAAGTCGCGGATGACGCGGTTCATTAAACTGGAGATATAACTGCTTATCGGCCCAATCATGCTCCTGAATTGGGAGTTTTCCGCGCCTTGCATGTATCCCGCGCCGCCCAGGCCACCAGAGCCGGGGATAAGGCCGAATTCGGCCGGGGAATTCCCGAAGGCCCAGCAGGCTACTTGCATGAACCAGCTGTCCAGGCTGGTGTCATCCTGGTTGTTCTGCTGGAAGGGGAAAACACTGGTGCCACTTCCGCCGCCGGGCAGGAACAGCATTTTACTGGCCCTGGCGATGTCTCCCTGGATAATGGCATTAACATACTCGTCAATAACCTTGACCTGTTCCTGGGTGATGTCGCCCAGGTACACCAGCGCACCGGGGATGTTCCCTTCGGTGAAATACGCATTGCGCGAAGCTTCCCGCCGGATGGCAGCGTTGATGGACGCCAGTACCCATTCTGCGCCCGTCTCGCCGTAGGGCGTTATGCTCTTCGTATTGAGGGGCTTGTAGAGAATACGGTCAGCAGCGTACCAGGTGGACGGAACGCCGTGCAGAACCTGGGTGTAGGCCGGCATGGGTGGCCTGGGGATTCTTCCACGCCAGTCGAGCAGCGGGCGCATGGTGGCCCCGTCTACGATGTTAATCTCGGACACTCTTCCATACTTGTCAAACTCTGGGTAGAGCGTGAGCGCGTCGATCACCAGCAGATCTTCCAGCGCCATGCGCAACCACGAATCCCACTCGTCGATGCCGTTGGGACGCTCAAAGAATTCCGTGACGCTTTTGGTGTCAACGCTCTTGGTATAAGTTTCCCCGCCGATCTCGACACTTTTGGCATCGGCAGGAACGATTTCCCATTCCATCCCGCATATCTGGCGTTTGATCAGTTCGATATTCAACCTGATCTCTTTTACCTGGGAGATTGCGCGCAAAGCGGGAAACGAGAGCAAAGCATTGAAGCCCATGCGTGGGGTGATTTGTAAATTGACACCCGGCATATACTCGCACAAGGTTGGCTCTCCATCTCCATTGACGGGGGTCATGGGGACACCAGGCCCAAACACGCCATTACCTTGCCAGGTTTGAACAGCCTGGGCCAGGCGCACCAGCGTGCGAGCCTGGGCGGTCAGGTCGATGCGTGGCTCTTGGGCCGCAGCAACCACTGGGGCGGACTTTCTCAATTTACGTCTAATCATGTTTCTCCTTTTGCTTTTTTGCGCGCGACTCTTCGAGCAGCTTTTTGTAATAATCGATCACGCCATTTGATTCGGATGGATACGGGCGCAGGGCCATGATTGCAGCTTCACCCACGTCTGGGCTTCTTCCGATGCGCTGCTTAATCTTCTCTTTGTCTTCGATGATGACACCCGCCGATGTAACTTCGTAACGGGCTGAGCATAAATCTGCCAGAAGTTCAGGGTCGGGTGGCAGGGCCAGATCATCACCGCCTTGCGGATCAAGCGCATCGCGCATTCTCCAATACATCTCCGCGCGGCGATTGCGCATCTTCAACTTCTTGGATTTATCCCTGTACTCGCTTGCCTCGGCACCGTTGACCGGATAAACCGATGAGTACATCGATGTCAGCGAATCGTATGGAGATGATCCAACCCCGACAACATCAACGTTGATGTATGGTTCGGGCCCATCTCCAATGATGGGCGTAAGTGTGGCCTGCACCAGGCCGGCCAGGGCTGGGCCAGTCGGCACCAGCTTTCCAGGCCAGCGGATAACCTGATCAAACCAGTTATCGTAGCGCATGGCAAACGCTGCCTTGTCGATGCCGCCGCGGGCTGGATCCAGACCGGCACCGGTTAGCGGGGTGTTCGGTTTCTCGCGCTGCCTCCAGCGCTCCTGGGCCAGCAGCACCCAGGCCGTTGGGATAACCTGCCAGGGATCATCATCCTGCGTTGCGCCAAAATCGCCGTTGAGCATCTGTGAGCGCAAAGGCTCTGGAAGCGACTGAAGCACCGATAAATAATGTGTGTCATGAGCGTAGTACGGATTGTCACTGACCCTGGCCCGGATGAAGGTGCGCGACCGGGGATAAATCGTTTCCCTGGTTCCGTCTTCATGCTGGAACTCAAACGGATCTCCGTTTGGGCATTCCTGCTCCCGGCCCGCGATGGTGGCGTACCAGCGCAACTCGCCATCCCTTGCCGGGTTCGGGTGCTTCTTGTCGAACCAGGCCGCCCAGCGGGTGAGCACCCAGCTGCCCGATTCGCTGGTCGGCGGGTTTCCCGTGACGATGACCCTGACGCGCTGATCTGGGTCTGGAGAGCGATTCCAGCCACAGATAAAAACGAACTGGCTTTCGGTAAACTCGGTGATTTCGTCGAACGCCTTTAAGTCATGCGGGCGTCCCTGCCAGTTGGTCTTGTCGTCTTCGTGCTGCACTGCGCCGAACTCAATACTGCGCCCATCGGGGAAAGTCCAAATCTTGTCTGACTTGTTCTCTCTGGCGGCATCCCCGATGGTCGTGCGCGCATACGACATGAGCTCTTTCAGGTTGGGATACACCCGGCGGAAAATGACACTCTTCTGGTGGCATTCTATGGATGCGCCAACGAGCAAGGCGCTTTTCCCGCCGCCGGCAGCACCACCATAGAAAAGCTCATCTGCCTCGGATAGAAGCGCCTTCCACTGCTGCTTACTGGCCGGAACCCATCGGGCTGTGCGGCTCTGCACCCGCGCCAGGTAGGATTTCTCCGAGGGCTTTAGCGAGTTCAGATATTGATCGATTGAATTCGTCACGAAGTTTTTGATCCTGTGGATCGGATTGGTGGACAACCATTCCGCTTATATCCTGGCGTTCCACAAACAGTTTGTGGAACTTGCCTACCTGAACGAGTGCCACTTGCCCGTCGTGAAGTTCCAGGGCTGGACCGTACTTTGTGTTCTTGATGCTCTTGACCAGATGCCCGCGCGCCAGGATTGCATCCCAGTTCAGTTCGGCCACCTGGACAAAGCCGCCCGCGCTGATCTTGGGCTCTTCGGCGTCGTCTCCATAGTCGTCTTCGTCTTCGTCTTCATCATCTTTCTTGATGGGGGAAATCGTGGACGTGGGCACCATCTTGACAGTCACAAATTCGGCGATGTTGATGCGGGCTTGCTCGGAAAGACGCGCCAGGACTTCATCTGCGCCCATCGCCGATTCCTTGATGCGCTTTTCGATGGCTTCCCGGACAATCAAATTCTTGAGCAGACGCGGCCCCGCGCTGTGTGGGGTGCCGTAGCCGGTTTCGCGTGCGGCTTGCGTGGCGCTCCACGTCCGCAGGTACGCTTCCACAAACATCTGCTGTTTGTAGCTGAGACGCTGGACGCCTTTCGGCGCTCCCTTACCTTTGAAGTTGCTCATCCGGTAAATAAATCCTTTCCGCTTAACGACCACAATTTTGCAGTAAATCCCATTTGGGCCCTGGCGATTTCGATAAATGCTCCGCAATGGGTACAGTTGTGAACGATGTCAGCGACAGCTGGGTGCATGTGCGTCTTGAATTCTTCATGACAGTGCGGGCACTTTCCTGCAACGGCGTCCCATTCGTGGGGAAGTCTTCCTGTGGTCATCTGTCCAAATCCTGTTGCAGCTGGCGTAACCGATTAACTTCGCCACGCAGCTGGCTGATTTCCCGCTCTCGTGATGCGTCAAGTTTCTCGAGCTGCTGAATGCGCGCATCTTTGAGCGCCAGTGTGTCATTCATAATTTCCAGTTTTTCCTCAAGCTCCTTGATGCGGCCGTCTTTAAGTTCGAGGGCTTTTCTCAAGTCCTCGATGGCGACATCCTTGGAGTCCAGCCGCAGGCGTAACTCGTCGATTTGCCCTTGCAGCGCGTCCTCCATCGAGAGTTTACTTTCGGCGCACTTATCGGCGATATCCTGGTATAGCTTAACGGTTTCGGCTTCTGTCTTTTTGTTGGCGGTTTTGGCTGTCCGCCCAGACCAGATTGCCGTGACGATGGCAACCAGGGAACCAATAAGTGTAACGATTTCAGTCGCGGAAAAATTCATAAGAACCCAATGAAAGCAGCAGGGAGATCGCAACTCCCGTGGCCGGGCGGGTATATTCAATCCCTACTGAATACCCCGTTGCGAAATAATGGATGTAGATTGCCAGGACATAAAGCATGTAGAGACAGGTGGCCAGATAGACAAACCGCATTCTATTCCTGCACTTGTAGGCCAGGCCCGAGAACACGAGCAGACCAACAAGTGCCAGGAAAGAATTTGTGAGGGCAAGAGCGGTCACTCGTCGAAAACTTCCTCGAGCTGATCGCCGAGATTGTAAACCGCCGATTCGATGAGCGGCTCAATCGCCTCCACGTCGAAAACAATCCCGCGTTGCTTGCACATTGCCGCCACTGATGCAAGCGCGTAAGCCATTTTGCTCCGCCCGTTATCGCCTTCCGCTTTCATGTATTTCTGTTCGGCAGCTTCAACGGCTTTGGTAACGATGTCATCCAGGATGCCGGAAACAAATATCGGGTTTGGGCGATAATCCAGCCAGGCTTCGCGCGCTTTCGAAAACAGCCAGGCCGACAGACTGAACACCAGAACACCAAAGGTGTATTCAATCAGCGGTGTGATGGTGAGGCCGGTGGGTGCCGCTTCCTGGCTGGCCGGCAGCGCTTGAGCTGGCGATACAACGAGCAGGGCGAAGGCGAGAACGAGAAATGCAAAGAACAGGGTGGTTTTGGTTTTCATAACTTGATAGACTCCTTTGAGTTGATGATACGGATTTTCACAATATTGCCAACTTGCTAAATGTGACACCTGACCGGATTGTTAAATAAAAAGAGCCACCTACTTTATAGGTGGCTCGGAGTTATGTAGATGTGATTAATATGGGCTGTACTATCCCCCAGAATTCCCACAAGTTAAGTCAACGCATCGGGAAAAGTGTGACCGGTTATCTGGGTTGGGCGGATGTCTCTGGCGGCCAGGTCGCTCATCTGTTCGCTGGTTTTGGATGTAGTTTCACAACATTCACCTGCGCCCCCAAGCGATGGGGGGACGACTGCCGCGAC
>JACCDP010062282.1_pt1 | contig 12480 bp, 7 predicted proteins | sample 7445841 | NCBI WGS metagenome assembly JACCDP01 (sample SAMN15323441, study PRJNA562643) | freshwater metagenome | isolation source: river surface water | place: USA:Blue River Watershed | collected 2017-08-17
GGAGCATATACACGCGTTGATTGGCCGCGTACAAATCATCGTTGACGATGGCTGCCGCCCGCTCAAGTGCATCAAGAGCTCGACTAATCAGGGTCTCGTTATAGCCACGCCCATGCAAATAGGCCTGCACCTGCGCATGCTCGATATGCCGATTGTCCGGCCGGTCGTGGCGGTTGCCGAGGTAGGTATACCCGAGTGTCCGCACAAAATGATCCACAACCCGTTGTTGCGTGATGCGCTCTGGTTGGCCAATGGTGGTCATGGTGTGTGTCCTTTAATTATCACCGGGTAGCAAATTTTTCTGGATAACACGATCAACCATCTGGATGGTGCGTGCATGAATCATATCGACATCCCAGTGTGGTGCATTAGCCAAACTATACGTACCACCTGGTGTGGCAAACTCAAGTGAATTCAAGTACAGACCATTTTGATAGCCTATATTGATTTTATGCCCCAGAAAGTTTCGGTCTTTGGCTAACGTCTGTTTTTTTGTAAAGTTTGCTGTCGCCAAATCAGCGTTGTAGCCACTTAATGTGAGATTTCCGAGACAGTGGACACTGCGTTCTTGCAATTCTGTTGCTAAGTGCCGATCTCCTGCGGCTATCATCTGTACCCAGTGATCGGGCAACTTTTCTGTTTGTGGCAATACATGTTCTACCGTCCAGATGAATCTGCCCTTGTCATCACGTGCCCAGAAATCAGGTTGATACTCGCGTGAGTGATGCATTTGGTCGATTTGAATAAGTAGATAGCGCGCCATCTGCAAATTGGTGTCGTATATTTGTCCACTAAGAGCCGCCCTGAAATCTGCCAATGATCCGGGGCGTGCATACTTGAGAAGCGCATCTTCGAACCAATGATAGTTCAGTCGATTGCCACTTTTGATATGGTCAGCACAAGCCTCGACCACATCAATTAACGCACGATCAATCTGGCGAGTGGGAGGTACATCAGTGACGTTGCGCCGAATGAAATATCGCACCATCAAATCGATGACTTTTTCGAGAAATTGTGGGCTATCAAAGTGCTTGTTATCAAGAGAGAACAAGTAGAGCAGAATGATGTATGCCGGTGCACTACCAATCCGGTCTAGTTCAGTCAACCCAGCAGCGATTGGTTTGGGTTCGAACGCTGACATGAGCAGCTTGCCATACGTTTGTGCCCCGTTAGTCAATTTGTCAAATAGTAACGCTGCATCTCGATTAATCAGGGTTTCGTAGACACGAATGATAATTGATCGGGTTGCATGAGGTACTTTATCCACTCTAATGGTGTCATCGTGTTTGAAGGCGTTATAAAAGTGACGCAAGAATCGCTCTTGATCTGATGCGTCGGGGATTGCATCAACAAGTGTTTGCCAGCGGTTGAAAGAGTCATCTATATCAACGGCGTGTCTCTTCTCCATCTGTGCGAGCATTTTGTTTTTGATAATATCCATGGCCGAAAGTGGTACACCACGATTGTTCAATGACTCAAATAACGTAAACGCATCTGATTGACTGCTTACCGTAATTTGCACAAACATGAGTTGATTGATGCGTTCCATCAATCTGAGTAAGTCTTCAACATCTGCAGAAATCTGTTCATGAAAGTATGTATAGGCGCGACTCAGTAGTCGATTGCCGAAATACGGCTTTTTCGGTTGTTCTTCGAGTAGTCCTGCTTCGCTCAAGATATAACGATAGTCAGCAAGATTGTCGCTTTGTGCACTTGGTTGCACGCGCAGGAAGTATACATTTTTGCCAACAGTAAATGCGCCTAGTTCACCTGGATTGGTATCTTTCTTTCGTTTTATGAGTTTTGCACGAATATTTGATATTGCCGATTTGGCATCTTCTTTATCTTGATTATCGGCTGGATTGTAGTCATCAATTGCCATTGACAACTTTGCATAAATAGCGGCAAGGAGAAGCGATAAGGTGGTGAGTCTTTGCTGGCCATCAACAACCTCAAAAATAAGCTCATCCCCGGGAGTGATATGTTGATTGTCATTGACACAGATGATTGAACCCATAAAATACCCAGGATTGTTGTCCTGAATGTCGTTGAGTAGCTGCTCCCATTGCCATTTCTTCCAGGTATATTCACGTTGGTATTTGGGCACATGGAAATGCTCGCGGGCGCCCTGATCCACGTTGATTAACTTCGTAAATGGCATGTTATGTGCTTGCATAAATATGGTGCCTCATACTGTGGTGAATACATTCAGTGTATGGCATTACTACGTATTTCGTCAATGCAATTGAGAATGGACAATTGACAATTGACAATTGATAATTAAGATTTGGAGGATTTGACGATTGAAATGAGGAGACGCAGGAGCTCTCGGATGTCGGGATGGAGGGCATCGTAGCGATCTTGCGGCATGAGTTGTGACTGGAAAAGTAAATCAATCCAGTAGTCTGTTTCGTTGGCCTCTTTGAGGGCTATATTCATTTTGTGGATAAAGTCTGGTCGGCTTTGCGCTTGCTCGGCCTCGCGAACCAATGCGCCAATCGCCGTGCCACTGCGCATCAGCTGCTTCGACAATATGTACTCGCGCTTTTCATCCTGCAAATACTGTACTACCTTGATGATTTGTAGCGCGAACGCAAACGACTTGTCTCGCACGATGTTTGTTTTTCTATTCACGGAAAAAACCTCCTAATTGATAATTGAGAGTTGACAATTGACAATTGACAATTACGCCTATCCCTTCCCAAATTATCAATTATCAATTGTCCATTATCCCTTCCAAAATTATCAATTATCAATTATCAATTGTCCATTATCCATTATCAATTGACAATCAACCTCGTCTTCCCCGTCAACAACTCCTGCATCATGCCTTGTTTGATCGCGCGCGTCTTGTGCAACTGCGCCTCGAGCGCCGTAAGCTCGGCATCCATGTCGGAAAGGACGGCGGCGATGGCGGTTTGTTCGGCGAGTGATTGTGGTATTTGGCATGAGATTAACTTTAATTGTGCCTGTTTGATGCTTTGAAATGTACTACCGGTAGCCCCTTGGCTTAAGGCATCTGTAATTGTCTTGTTAGTTAGAAGATAAAACAGCATGAGCGGTACAACTTTAGATTTATCTGGTCTAAGTGTGAACACTGATTCATTTATATTCCAATTGCGAGGTGTCTCTGTGATTAGATAAGCATCACCCACTCTGCCAATACTAGAGAATAAAATGTCATCCTTTCGTAGATCCGATCGTTCGTTAATTCTCCAAAATGCTGCTTCATCAATTCGATCACAGTTGTCGTCGAGTAAAAGTTGACCAATGGTGAAATTCCTTATTGTCACATAGAAATAATTGCCACCACTGTTCAATCGAAAATTTTGTCTAGGGTTTAAGCCAGTCGAAAAGCGTGAGATTATTTGCCCCAAGGTTGTTACTTCCCAGTCCGCGGGAATCAGTCCGACCTCCGTCTGTTGCATGGCCGTGGTGGTGGCGAACCCGGGCAACCGCGTCTGCCCGGTCAGGAGCTGTTGCATGGTGGCCTGTTTGATGGCGCGCTTTTTGGCGATGAGGGCCTCGAGCGCGCCGATGAGGGCATCCACGTCACTGAGGGCCGCCGCAATGGCGCGCTGCTCGGGGAGTGGGGGGAGTGGGATAACAAAAGAATTAAGACTTTTATTGGTTATTTGATTTATGGTTGCGCCTAGATGTTCACTTATTTGTTTTTTGAGAATATCTGATTGAAATAAGTAACTAACTAGTTTCCCTATGGAACTTCTGTACACTGACATAAATGCGCCAAAAGTCATACCAAGCGTGAGTTCGTCAAGGTATAAGGCTTTACCGATTAATGAACGACTCCCATTTCTGACGCAAATTAATACATCCCCAGGACGAACCATAATCTTTTCTGGGATTTGTGTGTTGACATAAACATTATCATCAAAATTGAGAGAATCATGTTGAATGTTAGAAGATCTAAGCACAAGAGTGCCGTGATCACTGACTTCATTTGGACTATAGGTTAATCCAATCAGTGCCTCTCCCATTTCCCCCAACCGCTTCACCTCCCAATCCGCCGGAATCATTCCCACGTCCGTCTGTTTATATGTGTGTGTCATCGTTGTGCTCCTTTGGGTGCAAATCCACGGACAACTCCGCCTCGATTGTCTCAATACTCGGCAGGCTGGAGGCGAGACTGGCGGGGAGGGCGCGGGTGAGTTCGTAGTCGGCTACGCCGATGGGCTTGTGGATGTCTTTGAGCGAGTATTCGGCGAGGATGCGGTCTTTGGTTTGGCAGAGGATCAGGCCGATGGTGGGGGCATCGCCGGTATGGCGGAGTTGGGCGTCCACTGCCGAGCAGTAGAAATTCATTTTGCCGGCATACTCGGGTTTGAAGTCGCCTTTTTTTAAATCTACAACGACGAAGCAACGCAGGTGTAGATGGTAGAAAAGCAGGTCGAGGTAAAACTCACGATCGCTGACGGCGAGTGGGTATTGGCGGCCGACGAAGGCAAAGCCACGACCAAGTTCGAGCAAGAATTTCTGGATGTGGTCGACGAGACCGGTCTCTAGTTCGCGCTCTAGGAAGGGTTCGGTGAGGGTGAGGAAGTCGAAGATGTAGGGGTCCTTTAGCAGGCTGTGGGCGAGGCTGGCATGGATGCTGGGCAGTGTGGTGGTGAAGTTCGTGATAGCTGCACCTTGGCGTTCGTGGGCGCGGTTTTTGATTTGCAGGATGAGTGTGTCGCGTGACCAGCCCTGCGCCAGCGTCTGGCAGGCGTACCAGAGGCGCGTGGGTAGGTCTTTGAGTTTTTGGATGAGGATGACATTGTGCGCCCAGCTCATGGCAAGCACTGCCTGCTGGAGGGTGTGCAACTGTGCCGTAGCCTGGGGCTCCATTGGAGTGTGTGTGGGTAATTGGGCAACGGACGGTTGCCCAATTGAGCGGGGCGGATTTTGGCTGGAGATTTGCGCAATGGGCGGTTGCTCCATTTCGAACGGGTCGGGGTAGGTTTTGAAAAATTGCACCATCAGTTTGATGTTCCGCTCGGAGAATCCCTTTTCCTCGGGGAGTTCATTTTTCAAATCTACTGCGAGCCGAGGGATGACGCCTGCTCCCCAGCCTTCGTGTTCCTGTTTTGCTGCGATGAGGCGACCGATGTCCCAATAGAGATGAATCATCTCGGCGTTCGCCGAGTGTGCGGCGCGGTGCTGGGCAGCGCGAATCCGGGTTTTGATGTCGGCAAGAAGATCGCGGTAGATGGTGATTTGTTGATTCATCGCACCACTCCCATGCGCGCGAGGTGTGCCTCCACCTTGGCAGCCAGAGTATTCACCTCGTCGACCAAGGTGGGCAACGGCGTCTCGTAGCGCTCGACTAGCTGACGGATGCGGCTGGTCAGCGTCTGCGTGACCCGACTGAGCTCGCTGTCGATGGTGCCGCTCAAATGCGCCAGCCACTTGTCGTGGATGACCAGCGTCTGGATGTCGTGCGTCGTTAGGCGGGTGTAGTGCGCCAACACCTGGGCATCGAGCTCGGCTTCGTCGGTTTTGAGCTGGCGCTTGCACGTGGCGATGTCGTCGTTGGTCGTCAGCCACTGCGTCAGCACGGCCTGTTCGTCACGGGCATCCTTGTCGCCCTTGATCTCTTTGAGGCGTGCGCTGACTTCGGCCTTGGCGATTTTGTCGAGCGCGCCCAGCACGCCTTCGTCGCCGCCGTGCTCCTCCTCGAGCTCGGCGAGAGCCGCCGTCAGGCGGTCGATCTCGGCCTGGGTGGCATCGATGCTGGCTTGGGCGGCGGCGTAGTAGCGCGCCACGATGAGCGATTTGGGCACCAGGTCACAGCGCCAGCCCTTGTCTTTGGTGGCGCCCTTTTTGTCGGTCTCGACGATGCGTGTGGGCTCGGCCACCCAACCGGCCTCGGCAATCAGGTAGGCGTCGTCTTGCATGGTGCTGGTCCAGTAGTCCATCAGGTGCTGGTAGAGCGCATAGTGGTCGATGAGGGGCGTGATGCTGAAGTCAATCAACAGCTGATTGGCGATGGTGTCGATCAGTGGTTGGGGGTGTCTGCCTTTGGCAAATGTGCCCATCTGGTGCGCGGTGTGGTGGGTCCAGGTGCGGGCCGTGGTGTGGACGTCATCGCGGAAGCGGGCAAACTGCGGGTGTTGGGTGATGACGGCGTTGATGTCGCTGACGGGCACGGTCGGCGTCATGTAGCCGGGGCGGGCCGGTGCAAACAGGCGCTGGCGTACGTCGGGGATATGGCGCCAGTATGCGCTGAGCTCGTCGATGTCGCGCACCGGGATGCCGCCGTGCAGGTGCCCTGCGAGGTCGTGGATGTCCTCGGGCGTGCTACTGTCGATGTAGCGCGGCAAGTTCAAGTTGAAGTCGTTTTTGGGGTCGGCAATCTCGCTGAGCGGCACCATGCGGGCAAAGCCGGGGACGTCAATTTGCCGGTTAAACGTGTCGACGATACGGTGGATGTCGCGCTCACGCAGGCGATTTTTGGCGCCGTCCTTGCTATACCCGGCGCTAGCATCGACCATAAAAATCCCGTGGCGCGTGTTGGCGCCTTTTTTGTCGATGACGATGATACAGGCTGGGATGCCCGTGCCATAAAACAGGTTGGCGGGTAGGCCGATGATGCCCTTGATGTAGCGGTGCTCGATGAGTTTGCGCCGGATGGCGCCTTCGGCGTTGCCGCGGAACAGCACGCCGTGCGGCAGAATACACGCCGCTGTGCCCGTGCTTTTGAGGGAGTGTACGATGTGCAACAAAAACGCATAATCGCCTTGTTTGAGCGGCGGCACTCCAAAGGTGCGAAAGCGCCCAAACGGGTCGTTGATGGGGTCGAGCCCGGTGCTCCAGCGCTTGTCCGAGAAGGGGGGATTGGCCACGATGTAGTCAAACAGGCGCAGTTGGCCGTGCTCGTCGGTGAACTGCGGATTGGCCAGTGTATTGCCCTGGCGGATGACGGCCGTCGGGTTGTTGTGCAGAATCATGTTCATGCGCGCCAAACCGCTGGTGGTGGCGTCCATCTCTTGGCCGTAAAGGGCGATGCTGGCCTTGTTGGTGGCGCTGGCCACTTTGAGGAGCAACGATCCTGAGCCACAGGTCGGATCATATGCCGTGGTGTCGCCACTCACCGATGCATCGTTGGCGATGCCGATGATGCTGGCCATGATGCGGCTGACCTCGGCCGGCGTATAAAACTGCCCTTTGGACTTGCCGCTCTGGGTGGCAAAATGGCGCATCAGGTACTCGTAGGCGTCACCGAGAATATCGTCGTCGTCGGCGCGATTGCGCGCAAAGTTCAACTCGGGTGCTTCGAAGTTGGCGATCAGGTTGGTCAGGCGATCAACCATCTCCTTGCCGCTGCCCAGTTTGGTGCTGTCGTTGAAGTCGGGGAAGTCCGACGGGCTGAGCATGCGTTGGTTGGCGGTAATCAGTGGTGCGATAATTTTTTTGTTGATTTGGTCGCCGATGTCGCTCTTACCTTTGAGTTGTACCAGGTCAGCAAAGCTGGACCCAGATGGGACGCTGATAGGGGCGTAGAGTTGGCCAGCATATTTGTCGCTGATGTACTTGAGAAAGAGCATTACCAGCACATAATCTTTGTATTGACTGGCATCCATGCTGCCGCGCAGGTCGTCACAGCTATTCCACAATTTGGCGTAGAGCTCGGTTTTTTTGATGGGCATGTGCGTCTGTCCTTGGTGTGATGTGTTATGGGAGTAGTATAACGGTGGCTAGGGAGTGATGTGCGTGTTATGTAGCTGGTGTCAACGGTCTTCGGCATTTTATGTGGTGCTCATCCGACAGCGGTAGTTGATTACTAGGCGATTCACCTACTCCTCTGTGGCAAAGTGCGCACAGCGCCCTTTGACCGGGCACATGGTACAAATCTGCCGCCCGTGCGTTTTGAGCCCAGATGGGAGAATCTCCTTGCGTTTAAACACCACCGGCTCTTGGTCGCGTTGCCTACGAACGACTTGGTAGGCTATATCGGCGCGGGTCGGGTCTTTGCTATTCGGGTTGTATTTGCTGCGGCCACTCAAACTATACACCCAGCGATAGTCGGCACCACGGCGGTTTTCGTCACCGACACCCACTGCTTTATGAGCAATCATGCTCTGTTTTTCGCCATCACTTAAAAATGCCCACAAGCGTTCAACCAGTTCCAGATCAGTGAGCGCACGTGATTGTTCACCGACACCCATCAGGTTGCCGTAGAGCATGTCGTGCTGAAATTCTGCCTCGTAGCTGATGGTTGGTCCGATTGCCCATTGCAAGGCAAAGCGTCGCTGACACAACTCGGCACTCGCGCGTGCAGTGAGCGGAATAAGTTCCCACGCATTATGCGCAATTGCTTCGTCTACGTGTGGCATGCTCCGTGCGACTACGGCGGGTGTAGGTGCTTTGTTTTTTGACTCGGATTGACTCTTGTCGGTGGGAATACCACCGACGTGCGCCACGATGGCTGTTGCGTCTTTGCGTACATCGGGGATGGCGAGTAGTTCGAGCAAGGCGGAGCGATTATACAACTCTCCGGCAATTTCGCTAATCCAACTCAGTGTGACATGATTGTCGATGCCATCGAGTGCCACCCACAGATGATAGAGGTCGACCAAATACGCGTATTCGTCGAGTGCCCGTAAGATGTCTGTGGCAGGTTGATCGTGTGACAGGTGCGCCAATGTGAATGGCCAGCCCACACTTGATAATGGCATGGGAAACGATCCATCCGCCAGATTGGCGATGTGAATTGGCTGATTGCTGCGTTGTAAACTCAGTGCATCGAGTTGCCGCAATGTGCGAATCGGGGTGCGTTCTTCTTCGAGTTCTTCGTCGTACTCGGTGACAGCTCGTCCGAGGACAATTCCAACAGCTTCGATGACACTTTCCGCGTACATGCGCTGTTCGACGCCCGTAAACCATTGCAAGTTCTGCATGATTTGTGTGCGTTCTGATGCCGAAACGTTCTGTAGTCCCTTTGTTATTTCGCGTTGAATCACCCCAAAGTGCTTGGCTACGTCAATGCGTTGATCGTCAGCCATAGTATTGAGAATCTGCAATACATTGTTGATGGCATGCACCACCCGCTGTGCACTCTGTGCCGAAATGTCTACCCACGGTACTAGACGATAGATGTTGTTGGCAGCAAGTTTTATGCGCTTGATATCGGTGTGACCTGCTTGGATGTGTCATAACGCCCGACTTGGTGCACTATGTCAGCGAGCAGCTGCGCTTGGGCGAGCCATTGTTGGTCGTATTCACAATTACGAAAAAAAGGCTCGACTTGTTTCCATATGCTCAATAATGGTGGGAGTTGATCATCACCGGTATAGCCACTTGCCATAATATTGGTGATGTGGCTGCGGGTCAGATTGAGTTGGTCACGATTTGCAAGTGTAGGCAGTGCGGCGTGTAGATTAATCAAAAATGCCCCAACAGGGAGTTTGGACATGTCTACACGTGCGTCGGCATGATGATGATCAAGGCGCTCAAAAAAACGCCGTATACTCTTTGCATCAGCAGCATACAACCGTGATGGTGTGCGGTCACTGGCAGTTCCTAGTAAGTTGGGATTCCCACTGCGTATATCTGCCACAAACTCTGCTGGTGATTTGTATTTGATGAGGGTGATATTGCACTGTGTATGGTCAATATGCGCACCATCAAATCCTGCACGTAGGGCTAGTGCATTGGCTGTGAGGTGTTCGTCGCAGGGAATCGTGGTAATCGGCGGCAACTGCCAACGTGGATCATAAAAATGACGCCAGCTACCGAACACGGGATTGACACCATCATCATGCATGATAAAGATGAGTTCGAGGTCAGGCCACGCCATTAACCACTGGATCAACGCCCATTCTTTGGGTGGATAGCGATAAAATCCATGAAAGACGATGACTTTGCGTTCTCGATGTCCCACCAAAATATGCAGTACGGCTGCAAGGTTAGTGCGCATCCGATCGGCACCCGATTCGTCTTGCCACTTACTCCACAACAGCTGCCGATGTATGGCGAAGTCAGGGATACGTTCCTCAAGGAGTTGCCACGCATCACGTGCCCATTGGGTGATTTGATCGGTTGGAGTGATATCCGCTGGTGTGTATCCACAATCAATTAATGTTTGAATGGTGCTACGGAACGTAGCCCGCGACTCATAAAATGCGCGAACGAATGGATATTGGTGTTGATCATGGCGGATGCGTTCGAGCAGCGTATCGCTAATCGACAGATTGGTGGCAATCGCATGTTGTCGATGCTGTTTTTGCCAGTAATCCAAGGCTTCACGAAATGAGCTATCGCTGATATGCGGTATGCGTGCAAACGCGGATGCAGATGCGGTGTGCTGGTCGAGAATGAGTCCCATGACCGTCGAAATAACGACGGCATGTGCTCCCGTGTCTGTAATTGCACGCTGGAGTGACGGTGTCGCCGTAACATGGGTGACCTGCGTCCATTCGAGGTTGTCTTGGGCGAGCGCACGCATGATCTCGTGCTGGCGAATTGAGGCGAACCGGAGTACTTTATGCCTCATACGATTTTCCTTCTGATTCTCCTTTTTGGAGCAAATATCCCCATGTGTCTAGTCGTGGTTTGGGTGTCCTGAAGTAGGTCAACGTGTGTTTGGCGCGCGTCATTGCCACATACAACAAGCGTGTTTCCTCGCGGCGTGATTCATCAATATCTGCTTGCCAGATGGTGTCTTGACTGCTACGGTTCGAGTATTGCATTGATTGCCGCCCCTCGATATGCCACTTCCAGCCGATGCGTTGCATATCGGTACGATTGGTATCAATGACGACCTGGGTGGCATTGCGCGTGGTGTCGTTTTCGTTAGTAGCCACAAACACGCTATTGGTAAAGGGAATCAGTACGTAGTCGAATTCCAGACCTTTGGACTTGTGCACCGTCAATGCCACTGTTTCACCTTGTGATACGTCATCGGTTGGTTCGTCTTCGTCATGATTGGTGAGCATCTGACTCCGTACCCACTCGAGGATGGTGTTGAGTGATGCCGCTGAATCCGCAAATGTGGCATCAATCAGCGTGAATGCATGGATGAGACAGCGCTCGTAACGTTGGAGTTCGTCCGTGTTATCGTCTGGGAGTGCACATCGTTCGGGTTCCAAAAACGCGCGACAACTGACAATGAATGCAATCGCAGACATCCGTTGCAAACTACTCGCGAGTGAGATGATGCGTTTACGGATGGGATGGATGTCATTACGATAGAAGTTGTCCTTTGCGGTGACATTCACAAAACGGGAAAACCAGTCGTAGACGGACGAGATGTTGTGCTGCCAAATCTCCGGATTATCGACGAGGTCGGGTGTCAGCGTGTTATTTTGAAACAGTTTGACTGCCCAGCGTGTTTCGCACAACTCGAGTATGGCCGCATCGTCATGCGGGTTTACAATCGCCTCAAGAAATACCCGCAGTTCACGTACTGCAGGTGTCTGAAAAAACGCACCACCCACGCGTAAATTACAGCTCCCGCCTGCGGAACGAATGGCCTGTTGCACACTGATTGCACTTTGATTTGTGCGCGTCAATATGGCAATTGTGGCGTTTGGGTCTAATTCACGCCAGTCAAGTACGGTTGAAACAACATGTTCCAGTGTACTCGTTTGTGCATTATGCTCGTCATCGAATGACCGTGCACGGCTCAACACGGTAGCTATAATCTCTTTGCCTTGATCGCGTTTCGATAGGCGTGGGTAGAGGCGATCGTCAGCACTGTACGTGAGAAGTGATTCTTTGCCCCAACATGCAAAATATGGATGTATTGAGTCGAGGAGTCGTCCATCTGAGCGAAAGTTGCGCACCAGTGAGTAATTGGCAATGTCTGCGAGTCCGAGCTGCTGTGCTTTGAGTTTCAGTACGTCGAACGCATTCCCGGTTGCACCACGAAAGCGATAGATGCCCTGTTTGATATCACCTACGGCAAAAATGGTTGTGCTACTTAATGTGCGTAACGACAGCACCAGATTAATCTGTTGTTCGTCAGTATCTTGAAATTCATCGATGAACAAGTACCGCAGTGGCTGACGCAACAGTCCTTGTTCCTTGCGTATTGTGTTGATGACACGCACTGCGGTGGCAATCAACTGACTGGTAGGAATGGTTTGTTCATCGAAGCAGTGTTGTTGAAACTCCGCACGGATGCGTTGAATCGTATCGTGTACGGCGGCCACGAGTGCTTGATCACCACCAGTGCTTTCGTCCACTAGATCGACGATGTCCGACAATGCGGTCACGGTCGCATTCCCGATATCGATGAGCTGTACCCCGTTGTTCTCAAGTGCCTGCCATAGTTGACGCACATGCTGCAACCATGCGTGTACGGGTGGTGTCACCGCTGGTTGTGTCGCAAACAAATGAACCAGGTGTCGATCGAGACTCTGCAGCGCAATCCGGCGCCATTCATGCTGGAGTTGTCCTACTTTGAAAAGTGGATTAATCCCGAGCAACGCCCCGTTTTGTTGAATAATCCGCTTAGCAAACGCATGAATCGTGACA
>JACCDP010188258.1_pt1 | contig 12478 bp, 9 predicted proteins | sample 7445841 | NCBI WGS metagenome assembly JACCDP01 (sample SAMN15323441, study PRJNA562643) | freshwater metagenome | isolation source: river surface water | place: USA:Blue River Watershed | collected 2017-08-17
ATTCAAGCTTTTATAAATATTTTTCTCAAAATATATTATCAATAAACCGTAAAAATTATTTTGTGTAGAGCTACGAAATGCCTGTGAGCTTCGCTCAGGTGAAGTCGAAGAAATGAATTTATAAACGAGATGCTGATCAAAGCGCTCTACGTTAATTAAAATAAGTGAATATTAGAATTTTCTGTTTTAAAAAATGGTCGCCATTTAGCGACCATAAGCTTTCAGTTTTTTAATTAGCTTGATTATATCGAGCTTCGCGTTCTCGTAGTAGCCACATTACAGTATCTAAATCCTGTGAGTTATTCGATATTTGTAGTTGCTCCACTCTTTCAATGAGTGCATCACACATATCGACACCATATTCTTTATGAAATAAATCTATTGCTGTGCATTGCTCAAGATTTTCTTCGGTAAATAATCTTAAAATATCTGTAGTCGAATTAAGTAATGTTAGAGCCGCTCCAACGTTATTTCCTTTAAGTGCTATCGTAAATGCATTCATCCACTTTGTATTTTTTATAAAAATGAGTGAGTCAAGATTAAGTGGTATGTGCGAATTCTTTCCCTTAGAGTATGTTGGAGAAAATTTATAGTAAGGATAAGGTATTGTCTTTGCCTTCTCTAGCATTGCAGTAATCGAATTAGAGTCGGTATTATCGATGAATCGATTTTTGCTGCAAACCATCAGCGCTGTTTCGCCATCACTATTAGAAGAATAAATAAGCTCGGCTGAATTTTTCACATGGTTAAGCAAGGTAGTAGTTGTGTAGTAATCTCCATAAATGGCTACTAGCATCAATGCATTGTAGCCTTTTTGATTTTTCATGAATGCAAGTTGATCTGGATTATTCACATTGCGAAGTATGGCTTTGATTGCTTTGGGCTCTCCACTCATAATGGCGTACATCAGCGCGGTCATGCCTTCTGAATCCTTCATCATTGCAAACGTTTCTGGATTTTTAACACTCCTCAGGATGATTACGATTGATTTAACTTTAGCTTTAGATGCAGCGTCCATCAGTAGGTTTTTGCCTTGTGAATCCTTCATGGTTAAAAGTTCTTCTGGATTATCAACGCTGCCTAGCAAAATTTTAAGTAATTCGGCATTGTCCATACTTAATGCGTAGCTCAACATTTTCCTACCATCTACATCCTGCTTGCATATGAGTGCATCTTTATCACTCACGTAGCTGAGCAAGACTTTAATCGATTCTGCTTGATATTTATTTTCCATCTCTAACATCTCTGGATGGTGGCGAATGATTATTTCATAATCACCATAAAGGTCAGCAATGATACTTTGCTCGATTGCCAGCATCAGTGCCGCCTTATTTTCATTGTTCTTCATGAATATGAGCTGTTCAGGATTTTTCACATTATCAAGTAAAGCTTTGATTGGTTCAGGTTTACGCCTTTTTATAGCGTGCATCAGCGCAGACATATTATTTGCATCCTTCATGCTTGCAAACATATCTGGATTACTCGTACTACTGAGTATGATTTTGATTAATTCGACGTCACCCCTCATTCCAGCAAGCATCAATAATGTTCTTTGGTATGTATCGGCCAGTTGAAATAATTCAGATAAATTTCTTACTCCCGCAATTTGTATAGCTCTTTCGAAATCCATTTTTGATAAAGGATCGATAAGTTGTGTATAGAGTTCATCGGTTAATAGAGGTATAGCAATCGCACATTGTTCATTATTCGGCTGATTTGTTTGAATATTCTGTTGCTGTACCCATTGTGGATACACAGGTGGTGTTAAATTTCTTAGGCTAGAATCGCTTTGTATTTGCTTCATATCATCCTTATAAAAGATTGGGGTTCACATACGTAAGCTTTCTCTTTTGTATGTTCCCGTTTTAAATATGAAGTGATACATGAATAATTTTTATCTCTTAATTAGATATAAAAAAATGTTTATTCAAATAAAATGGTCGCCAAGAGCGACCATAAGTTTTTATTTTTCAATTATCTTAATGAAGGTGAGATCTTTAATTTTCTAGTAAGGAAAGTACTTCATCTAGATCTTGAAAATCTATAGGAATAATATTTCTCATCAGAAGACTGATGAGTCGCTCTCGTAGAACTGGATCAATTAAATTCACTGATACGCATTGTTTTTTATCTTCCTCTTTTAGTAAAGCTAATTTATCCGTAGCCCAATGAAATAATGTTGCTACTGCTAAGTCGTTATTTTCTTTTGCTGCAATCATGAATGCATTCATTCCATGAATATCTTGTAGAAAAATGAGGGAATCAGGATCACGAATGTTCTTCACCGTCTTTAACATCGCAGTGATTCCTTCGGGGTTAAAATCTATTCCAGATTCATTTTTACAGCAGATCATTAACGCAGTTATGCCTTCATTATTAGAAAAATAGACAAGATCTTCTGGATTTTTAATATTATCAAGTAAGGCTTTGATTGATTCTGTATGATTTCCAAGGGCTGCTAGCATCAACGCATTGAAGTCACTTACATTCTTCATGAAAGCAAGATTTTTTCCATTTCTCACACTGGTGAGCAAAGCAATGATTGATTCGCTACAGTCACGATATGCAGCGAGCATAAGTGCATTCATGCCTACTTCATCCGTCATAAATGCAAGTGCTTCCGGATTCTTCACCATGCTAAGTAATGTTGTGATCGATTCAGGTTCGTTAGCTACGGCTGCGTGCATTAGCGCTGTATGACCATAATTATCCTTCATACAAGTGAGCATATCTTGATCATTCACACCGCAAAGTAAGGCTTTGATTAATTCAGTATTATTTGTTCTTACGGCATACATCAGCGCCGTGCAACCATAGTTATCCTGTATATGTGCGAATGAATCTGGATTACTCAACTTATTAAGTAATGCTTTGACTACTTCTGTATCGTCCTCTTTTGTAGCAACTATCAATAAACTCTCTTGATCTTGATTGGTTAGCTCATAAAGTTCTTGTAAGCCTCTCACTCCCGCGATACGTATAGCTGTTTCGAAATCTTGTGCTGATAAAGAATCCGCAAGCTGTAAATAAAGATCATCCGTTAAAAGTGGTGGGTTTATATTTTCTGTGATTGAGTTTATGAGACGCAGATTGCTAGCCTCAAACTGTTGTGTTGCTGTCGGTGTTTCAGGGAATACATTACTTCTATCTAATACAGGTCTTTGAGAGAATTGAGGTAGAGTCGTTGAGGGTTGTTCGGCAATCGAATTATTTGGTTGGATATTCTCTTTATAGGTAGATTGTATGTGAGCTGGTGGTAGTGATTTCCTTGGGCTGGTATTACTTGATAGTCGCTTCATATCATCCTTGCAAATGGTTAAGGTTCTGATAAGTAAGCTTTCTATTTTGTAAGTTCCAGTTTTAATATGAAGTTTTTCGAACAATAATTACAGTTCGCACTCTATTCGAATAGGACATAGGGGATAGACACGACCAAATCTCAGGTCGTATGAGTGAAATTATATTTTTACTAGAAATGATTTTTTAGGTTGAGAAAATTAAGTCCTATATAGTCAAGGACTCAGTTTTTCAATTGGATTAAAGAAAAAAAGCTTTCTGCTTTTGTAAAAGAGAGAGTGCTAATTGTGCATCATGCATATGTTCTGATAATTCTTGATTTTCCAGTTTTTCTATGAGTTCATCACACATTTTTTCATTGAGTAAATCTAGTGCTGTTTTATTTTTTTTATTTATATCCTGTAGTAATGCTAACTTATCTTTAGTCCAATTGAATAATGTCAAAATCGCTAGCTTGTTATTGTTTTTTATTGCATGCATAAATGCGCTCATTCCTTTAGGGTCTTTCAGCAATATCAGTTTATCTGGATCAAGGTGTATATATGTATTCTTTCTCTTCGCGTAAGTTGGAGATATTTTATAGTGAGGATCATGTACTTTTGTTGCTCTCTCTAATATTGCAGTAATCACATTAGAATCGATATCATCAATATATTTATTTTTAGCGCCGAGCATCAATAGTGTTTTGCCATCATTGTTAGAAAAATAGATAAGCTCAGCTGGATATTCTACAAACTCAAGTAAAGCTTCAATTGTTGCGCTACTTCCTTTCATTGTGGCTAGCATCAGCGCATTGTAGTCATTCTGATTTTTCATGTATAAAAGCTGATTCGGATTTCTTACTCCACCGAGCAAAGCTTTGCTTGCTTCGCTATAGTCCTTAGATGCAGCACGCATTAAAGCCGTCCGTCCTTTTTTATCCTGCATACTTGCAAGCTTTTCTGGATTTTTAACGCTACCTAGCAACTCCATAATAGATTTGTCACTACCGCGCGATGCAGCGTGCATGAGTGCAGTAATGCCTTCCTCATCTACCCTATATACAAGTGTTTCTGGATTGCTCACTCCATTAAGGAGTGCTTTGATTGGATCGGTATAGTTACGATGTACAGCATGCAAAAGTGCTGTCATGCCATCTACATCTTCCATGTTTGCAAGCAATTCCGCATTGCTCACATAGCTGAGGATGGTTTTAATTGATTCAGAATTATTAAAAATTGCAGCATAGTTTAAAGCCGTCTTGCAATTATCATCCTTCATGCTTGCAAGCGCATCTTTATTTTTCACACTATTTAACAAGATTTCAATTGATTCGACGCTACCTGCTTGAGCGGCAGCCATCAGCGATATCATGCCGAAATTATTGCGTTCATAGATATGCTGTTCCGGATAATGTACGCCATCTAGTAATGCTTTTATTGATTTAGGTTTGCCTGCTTTCGAGGCAGTTATCAGTGGTGTATTTCCTAAAAAATCTTTCATGCCTACGAAAGAATCAGGATTAATCACCATGCTTAGTAAGACTTTGATTAAATGATTGTCATCTCTCTCTGCGGCAAGGTGTAGCAACGTTTTATTTAATTGACCGGTTAGTAGTAACAAGTCTGTTAAATTATTCACTTCCGCAATGCGGCATGCTTTCTCGAAATCCCTATCTACCAAAGGAATGATGAGTTGTGTATAGAGTTCATCAGTTAGCTTTGGTGGCTTTGCATTTGTTCTGAGTGCTGTAGAAAAAATATTATTTCTATCGACTGGCAGTCTTGGTGAGATTTGTGGTGGAGTGCTGTTATCAGTATTAAGGGAATTCAATTGTGGATAGATGAGTGGAAAATTCCTTAGACTAGAATCGCTCGATGTTCGCTTCATATCATCCTTAAAAGTAGTTACGGGTTGCCAATTTAAGATTTCTCTTGTATATGTTCTCACTTAAAAAATTTATGTGATCAAATAAATTGATTGCCCTATAGGACTACTACGTCAATCATTAATCTTTATTAATTAGTATTTTAAATTTGATTATTTCGTTCTTTAAGTAGTGTCAGTGCAATATTTAAATCTTTATCCGGCGAATCATCTGCTATCTTTATATTTTGTAGATTTTCAATAAGTGAACTACACGCTCTTTTATCAAGTAAATCAAGTGCCGATTGATTTATTCCATTTTTTTCTTTAAGCAAAGCTAATTTATTTATTGTCCAGTTAAATAATGTCTTAACTGCAAAATTGTTATTTTGACTCGCTGCATGCATAAATGCATTCATTCCGTCTCTGTCATGCAGAAATATCAGAGCATCACGATCAATTGATATATAAGTATTTTCTCTCTTTTTATATTTTGGAGACATTCGATAGCTAATATCACGTACTTTTGTTACTTTCTCTAAAATAAAAGTAATTGCATTATTATTACTATGATGAATATTTTTATTTAGAGTGCAGTACATCAATGCTGTTCTACCGTGAATATTAGAAAAATTGATAAGATTTTCAGGATGCTTAATATGATCAAGTAAGGCTCGGATTGATTCTGTGTTACTTTTTTCTGCTGCTAGCATCAGCGTTGACATACCATTCTCATTTTCCGTACAAGCGAGCGCATCTGGATTGCTCACTCCGCAGAGCAATGCTTTGATTGATTCGGGATGGTTTTCAATTACAGCAATCATCAGCGCATTATGTTTTTTTTCATTCTTAAGGCTAGCAAGTGCATTTGGATTGTTCACTCCAAGGAGTAATGCTTTGATTGAATTGGAGCTGTTTGATAGTGCAGCGTGCATCAGTGCTGTCATGCCATTTGCATCCTTTATCGATGCAAGCTTATCTGGATCTTTTATTGTTCCGAGTAAGATTTTGATTGGTTCGGATTGATTTTCTTTTGAAAAACGAATCAATGTTTTCCAAAGATGCAAATCCATCTTGTGTCCGTAGAAATCTAGACTTTTCGACTTACTGGTAAAAGATTGAATTACTTCTGTGTTTACCCTTATCAAATTTTGTTTTGAGAAAGGACATCTATACTTTTCAAAGAGATCACTGGTTAATGTTGGTAGGATTTGGCTATCTGTTGATGTTGTGGGAAAGCGATTACTTCTATCTACTGGTGGTCTTTGTAAGATTTGCGGTAGAGTCATTATATTTTGTTCGGTATTTAGCTGTTGCGTCTGTTGAGTGTTCGTAGATGGAGCTACATTCCTTAGGTTAGAATTTCTCGACGTCGGGTTCATATCATCCTTAAAAGTGGTTACGATTTGCTTACGTATGATTTCTATTCTGTATGTTCCCGTCAGTCGTATTTCATGAATGACTTTAGTTAGATAAGCGACTCACTAAGGTAAGTTGCTCTTCCCTCTATAATGAGCAGATGTTAAAACTTTCCGTACTTGATCAATCTGTGATTGCTAAGGGGCGCCCACAAGATGCGTCCATTCGTCATACCTTGGCTTTGGCTGAGCATTGCGAGAAATTGGGTTATGAACGCTTTTGGGTGAGTGAACATCACAGCTTGCCTAGCATTGCCGGAACAGCACCTGAAGTATTGCTTGCAGCTATCGCAGCGCGTACCTCGCGAATCCGTATCGGTAGTGCCGGTGTGATGTTGCCGCATTATTCAAGCTTAAAAGTTGCAGAGCAATTTCGTGTATTAGATGCATTAGCTCCCGGTCGGGTGGATTTAGGCTTAGGGCGTGCGCCTGGTAGCGATGGCCGTACTTCGCAATTACTCAATCCTGATCGCTATGCTTCGGAGCGTTTCCCTCAGCAAGTCATGGAATTGCAAGCGTGGGTGACTGGACAAACTATGCCTGCTGGTCATCCTGGTCAAGGTGTGTGGGCATTGCCAATTGGACAGACTGCGCCCTCATTATGGATATTAGGTAGTTCAAATTATGGTGCGCAATTAGCAGCGCATTTAGGTTTGCCTTATGCCTTTGCGTATTTTTTTAGCGATGGGGTAGGTGTAGAAGAAGCATTAGATTTATATCGCTCGCAATTTCAACCTAGTGCTTATTTAAATAAACCTTACGCAACGATATGTGTTTCAGCACTGCTTGCTGACACTGAAGAAGAAGCATGGATGCAATTTCAAAGTCGTGCGCGTTGGCGCTGCGATCGCGATCGAGGTCGTTTTGGTCCACTTTTGTCCCCTGAAGAAGCGATGATGAATTTGAGTGCAGAAGACCAAGCACGCATGGAGAGTATGCGTGCGACAGCATTGGTGGGTGCCCCAGATCAAGCTGCGGAAAAAATACGTACATTAGCGAGTAGTTTGGAGTTGGATGAATTAGTGGTGTGTACGTGGACGCATGATCCAGCTGTGCAGTTACGTTCATTTGAGTTATTGGCGCAGGTGTTTGATTTACCTGCGGTGAAGTCATGATAATTTTACGTTTGATATTGATGAGGTTAATCATGCAATCAATTGCTGCTAGAGCGTTCATGGTTTTTTTAGTGGTCAGTTTGAGTGGGATTATGTCAGCGCATGCACAAGATTCACGATTAGAAAATCAATTGCTACGCTGCTCTGCGATAGCAACTATTTTTTCAATTGCTGCAGAAAAAAATACAGAGACTGAAATCAAATTACAAAAAATGCCGTCATTATTTTTTGAGTTTTATGCTAATGAAAAAAAATCAAAAAATAATGCGATGAAGCCTGAGGAAATATTAGGTCGGCGTCAACAAATCTTAAGTGAGATTAAAGATCATTATGTTGAAAGAGAAGCTTTGTTGCTAGAAGAAGGTGTGGTGTGTGGCGCTTGGGCAGAGGGGTTTTTGTCACAAGGTGAAAATATAACGTTTATTCCTGTCTACCCCAAAGTGATCTCCACTCAGACACGTGATTACTATGCGCGTATAGCGTCAGTCGCCTATAAAAAATGGTTGGCGCTAGGTGCACCTATGGAAGCTTCAAAATAAAACAGCGACAGTGATGAATAAATTTAATTCATCACTGTCGCTGCGTGTAATGCAGAAAAAACTAAATTAAGCGCCTGCTTTCACTTTCAATCGCCAAGCATGCAATAGTGGCTCTGTGTAACCACTAGGTTGCTCCAATCCCTTCATAACGAGATCACGTGCAGCTTTGTAAGCGGATGAAGCTTCAAAGTTGGCTGCCATTGGTTTGTACAATGGATCACCTGCGTTTTGTGTATCAACCACTTTTGCCATGCGTTGCAATGTTTCAGTCACTTGTGCTTCAGTGACTACGCCATGCAACAACCAGTTAGCAATATGTTGACTTGAAATACGCAGGGTAGCGCGATCTTCCATTAAGCCGACGTTATGTATGTCAGGTACCTTAGAACATCCCACGCCTTGATCAATCCAACGTACGACATAGCCGAGTATGCCTTGTGCATTGTTATCTAGTTCTTGTTGAATATCCGCAGCTGACCAGTTTGGTTTATCTGCAACCGGAACTTGTAACAAGCCATTTAAGAGTTTGTCGATTTCAGCTGGAGCATCAACCTTGGCTAATTCTTTTTGAATATCGAAAACTTTAACTTGATGATAATGCAGTGCATGTAAGGTAGCGGCGGTTGGGGAAGGTACCCATGCAGTATTTGCACCTGATTTAGGATGGGCTATCTTCTGTTCCATCATAGCTGCCATCATATCGGGCATAGCCCACATGCCTTTACCAATTTGTGCACGCCCACTCAGACCACACGATAAGCCAACTAATACATTGCTGCGCTCATAGGAAGTGAGCCAAGTGCTAGTTTTCATATCACCTTTGCGTAACATCGCGCCTGCGTGCATACCGGTGTGCATTTCATCGCCAGTACGATCTAAGAAGCCGGTGTTAATGAAAGCAACACGAGCACGCGCTTCATTGATGCATGCTTTTAAATTGGTGCTGGTGCGACGCTCTTCATCCATGATGCCTAGCTTCACGGTGTTAGCAGGCAGTCCAAGTAATTCTTCTACACGTGTAAATAATTCACAAGCAAAAGCCACTTCCGCAGGGCCATGCATTTTTGGTTTGACGATGTAGACCGAACCAGTACGTGAGTTGCCGAACTTTTGTTCTTTGCTGCGACGTAAATCATGCAAGGCAATCGTCACTGTGACAAGAGCATCGAGTATGCCTTCAGGAATTTCACGGCCATCTTCTAACAGAATGGCTGGATTCGTCATCAGGTGACCAACATTACGTAAGAATAGTAATGAACGGCCATGTAAAGTAACTACACCATCTTTTGCGCCTTGCGCGCCTGCAGCAGCAGTGTATTGACGATCAGCGTTTAAAGTACGATCAAAACTTTTACCACCTTTGCTGACTTTTTCAACCAAGGTGCCTTTTAAAATACCTAGCCAATTTTTATAGCCGACGACTTTGTCATCCGCATCCACTGCAGCGATAGAGTCTTCTAAGTCTAAGATGGTAGATAAAGCGGATTCAATCACGAGATCAGCAATACCTGCTGCATCCGTTTTACCGATGAGATGGTTGCGATCAATTTGTATATCAATATGCAGACCATTATTAATCAACAGCACAGAAGTTGGATGATCTGTTGAGCCTTGATAGCCTACAAATTTTGACGCATCTGCCAATGTAGTGATGCTGCCATCTTTGAGTGTGACAGTAAGTTTGCCATCTTTGATTTGATAGCTAGTGGCATCGCTATGCGATCCTTTGGCTAGTGCAGCTGCTTGATCTAACAATGCACGTGCATAAGCAATGACTTTAGCACCTCGGATAGGATTGTATGCACCTGCGCGTGTTGCGCCGTCGGCTTCAGAAATTGCATCAGTACCGTACAACGCATCGTACAGTGAGCCCCAACGTGCATTCGCTGCATTTAATGCATAACGCGCATTCAAAATAGGTACAACTAATTGTGGGCCAGCTTGTAAAGCTAATTCAGCATCCACATTTGTGGTGGTGGCGGCAACGTCTTTAGGCTGAGGAACCAGATAGCCTATGCTAGTTAAAAATGTTCTGTAGGCAGGAATATCAGTGACAGGGCCAGGATGCGCGCTATGCCATTTATCTAATTCTATTTGTAGACGATCACGTTCAGCGAGCAAAGCAGCATTCTTCGGTGCGAGGTCATGCACTATCGCATCAAAGCCTTTCCAAAATGCCGAGCTATCTAAGCCTGTGCCTGGCAATACTTCTTGATCGATGAATTGTTGAAGAACAGTGGCGACTTGAAGTCGGTTAACTTGCGTGCGTTGTGTCATACGGCAAACCTTAAAAAGATGATGTGAAATAAAAAATTAAATACGTTAAAAATAAAAATAGTTAATGACTGCTTGAATTTGAATCGCCTATAGATTTTTTTACAAAGCTTAGTAAGTCTTGGAGTGTTTTTCCTTCAGCATCAGGTTTAACACCTAATTCTTCGATTGGCGCTGCTGCACGATTAACCCAGAACGTGGTGTAGCCAAACCATGTCGCTCCACATACATCCCATGCGTTACTCGAGACGAAGAGGATTTTTTTAGCAGGCAGGCTAAACATATCTGGCCCTAGCTGATAAGCCTCTGGAGCCGTTTTATATTTTTTTACGCTATCGACTGATAGCAAATGACTAAAGATGCCTTGCATGCCAGCTGCATTAACTGCCGATTCCAGCATCGGTGGATTACCATTCGAAAGAATGGCAAGCTTTAAATCCATTTTTTGTAATTGCTTGAGAACGTCTAGATTTTCTGGGAAGGCTTGCAGTTTTGCGTATTGCCCCATCAGTGCATTTTGTGAGTCAAAATCTAGATGTAGGCCTAATTTATTGCAGCTAAAAATAAGCGCATCTTGTGTCACTTCCCAAAATGGCTTGTACATAGAGCACATGGTTCGTAAGCGGGTGTACTCAATTTGCTTATCGCGCCATAGTGTTGCTAAAGCCTCGCCTTTGCTTGGAAAGAGTTTTTCAGCGAGCGCGCCTATGGAGTACACATCGAAGAGTGTGCCATAAGCGTCAAAAGCGATAGCCTGAAATGTCATGATGTTGGTTGTGGTCGGAATAAATCGTGTTCTTTTATTAAGTGCGAATGATAATGGAAGTTTAAGTGACTAAATCCTGCATTTTTGTGAATAGATTTGTGCGTTTTAGTAAAAGATATAAGTATTATTCAGTGTTGACTGAGGAATAAAGCAGGAAAAGGTTAAATAAATGAAAACAAAGCTAATTTGGTTGGTGGGTGTTTGTTGCGCACTGAGTGCGACAGTGACTAGTGCAGTGGAGATTCAAGCTCGCTGTACTGCAGAATATGGTGGCAAGACAGCGCATGTGAATGTGCGTCCCACTCGGGATGTGTTTGCAATGACGACCAACGATGCCTTGTCGCCATTTCGCTTCTCAGCGCAGTATTTGGCTGAAAGTGGGAAATTGAAAACCTATGTCTATCATGATGCAAAAGAGCGTTATGTTTTGATTCATGCAGCTGAATACGCACTCACGCAAGCAAACTGTAGTCAGCATTCAAATAATTTTGGTTTGCATAAAATTTATTCAGCACGTATGGAAAAAGAATTGTTCCTGCAATGCGTTGCAGTTTGTGAGTAAAAGTCTCCTATGTTAAAAATATTCTTATGTAGTTTGCTGCTCTTGCTGAGTCAGATCGTGCATGCTGAAGAAGCAGACATTACGATGTTATTTGTGGGTGATGTAATGGTGGCTGAAAAGCCAGGTCAATTGATTGCTCAAGGTAAGGATCCCTTCCGCTATGTGCAATCCCTTTTTCGTTCTGCTGATATTCGTATAGGCAATCTCGAATGCGCAGTGAGTCACAAAGGAAAAGCTGAAGATAAGACCTACACATTTCGAGCGCATCCACGTGTTATCGGCACACTGAAAAAATACTTTGACGCTGTATCGGTGGCGAATAATCATGTAGGCGATTTTGGTCCCATTGCCTTTGAAGATATGTTGTATCAGTTAGAGAAAAAACAGCTCGCTTATTTTGGTGGTGGTCGCTCATTACGTGCTGCACATGAACCTTATCTCACTACTGTGAAGGGTAAGAAGATTGCAGTCTTAGGTTATGACGGATTTTTCCCTAGGAGTTTTGAAGCTTTAGAAGATAGAGCCGGTGTTGCTTGGTTAGATGAAGATTTTATCGTCGCAGATATCAAGCGCGCACGTGAAGTGCATCATGCTGATTGGGTGATTGTATTTCCCCATTGGGGTTGGGAATATGAAAAGCTAGCTTCATCACAACAGCAAAA
>JACCDP010272783.1_pt1 | contig 12477 bp, 13 predicted proteins | sample 7445841 | NCBI WGS metagenome assembly JACCDP01 (sample SAMN15323441, study PRJNA562643) | freshwater metagenome | isolation source: river surface water | place: USA:Blue River Watershed | collected 2017-08-17
GCACATGTTCTCAGGCATGCTTCTGCTGCGGCATTTTGGGTGTAGCGTGTCCCGCAAAGGCCGCAGATAAAATGCGACCCTTGTTTGATAACCCGGGAGATTCCGCTGTGCTTCCGGTTTTGATTCGTCATCCGCCCTAACCCTTGGAGAATTCCACTCTTTTAGTATCGGCTGGGGGGGCTAGAAGCTTATGTTTTTTTTTACGAAACGCAAAGAAGGGCCCAAAAGAGTGTCAGCCATTTGATGTAAGGTGTTGTAATATATGCGATAATGCTTGTTTTTTGGGAAATTAAAAAGATTGACATTAGGAAAGGTGACTGCTACGACAGGGGCGCGCACATTAGCCTAGAGGCCCTCATGAATTCAAAAGTCACTTATTTAGCGAGCCGCAGTTTGGCAGTTTACGAGCAAAGTCTGCTTGAGCAGTTCTCTTTAGACCAGAAAAAGTTGGTGCTCTTGCAACGGGTCCGCTTTGGATTTTTAGGTTTGGGATTCTTGACTCTCGCTGTACTTGCCTTGCTGGCTCCCTTGTTCCTTCAGGAGATTTGGGGCACATTAGGGCTGTGACATGTGGCTCGCGCTGTTCAACTGGGAGTTTTTATGACATCTGCTACAAATTCATTCCTCTTGCATGCGGTAGTAACTTGGCTTCTGAATGCTTGTGCACTGATGGTGACCTCCCATCTCATCCCTGGTCTACAAATTAAGGGTTTTAGTACGGCCTTAATAGCTGCTTTGGTCTTAGCTCTGGTGAATGCTGTCGTGTTGCCCTTACTTACAGTATTGACTCTACCTCTTACGATTCTCACATTAGGTGTTTTTTGGCTGATTTTGAACGGTGCGATGCTAAAACTAACGGCAGCAATGATTTCTGGTTTTGCTGTCAATGGCTGGCTGGCTGCCATCGTGGGAGCTATCGTACTGACCCTAATTCAAGCTCTGTTTCGCTTTGCGTTTAGGACGATGGCAACTTGAAATTTTGACTTGATTATAAAAAACATGAAGCCTCTGGAGTGTTAACTGCCAGAGGCTTTTTCTTTTTCAGACAGTCTCATTGGAGAGGGGAATAATTTCAATCTCCGGGTTGAACTCGGCTCGTAGAATGTTCTGAATAGCCGAAAGTGTGCCCGTCACTGAGCTAGGGCAAGTACCGCAGGCACCTTCGTACCTGATCGTGAGATATTGTCCTTCCAATGCCACAACTTGTAAGTCTCCACCGTCGCCTTGCAATGAGGGGCGGATCGTACGGTCGAGTATCTCTTCGATCTGCTGAAGCTCTGGCGACATCTCTTTTCTTCGCATTTCTTCTGGGGAGCTAAAGTCGGGATTATGCTCAGGCAATAAGACTTTAATCAAACGCCGTGCGTTCTCAATTATTTCGTCCCAGGATGTCGAACCGTCTTGGGTGATAGTGATGGCATTTTCGAAGAAGTGAACTTGGGTGACTCCCTGAATCTCATAAAGTGCTTTAGCTAGAGGAATGTGTGCACATTCTTCAGGTAGGCTAAAAGTGATTTTTCCACTGGTTTTGACATCCAAATTGCAAATGATTTTCTTTGCATAGGGATTGGGAGTCGGTTGAATCATCATTTTTATATCCATAAAAGACTCCTTTCCAGGTCTTTCCAGATGGTTGATTTCAGATCTCAAGGTTTGCATGCTGAGTTAAGCTTTGGCTCAAGTGTGTTTGCAATGACTCTGAGGAAACTCTACTTAAAACATCTCGGATAAAAGCCTTTGCCAAGATGCTTTCAGCCTCAGCTCTTGGAATACCTCTGCTCTGAAGATAGAAGATCTCTTGTGCATTTAATTGGCCAACAGTGGCACCATGAGAGCAACGAACATCGTCAGCGTCAATGAGGAGCTGCGGCTTAGTGTTGGCAGAGGCTTTTTCGTTCAGAAGTAGAGCCTTGCTTAGCTGCTGAGCCTCTACCTGCTGAGCGTTGCGAGCAATTTCGATCTTTCCGTTGAAAACCGAGCGGCTCTCATCGTTGAGAAGGGCCTTGTATAACTGCTCACTTTTGGTGTTTGCAGCTTTGTGAAGAACCGTCGTGTTTTGGTCTAAGTGGGCCGTGTCTTTTCCCAAAGACAAGCCGTCTAACCTTGCTTTGGCAAGGGGACCACTGAGTTCTGCGTATAGTTCGTTACGATTGAGCTGTCCACCCATGGATACTTGGAAATAGTTGAGCTCCGCTCCCTCAGCTAAAGAAAAGTAGGTCCTTTGAGTAAGGAGAGACGCTGTGCCCAAGAATTTTTCCTGTGCCATGTTGAGTTTGGCATAAGGAGCCATTTGGATATCGAGACTAGCGTTGGTCCAATTGCCTCGATCTTCTCCCACAAAAGTTTCGAGAAGTGTGAGTTCAGAATGAGGAGCTAGGTCTATGAGGATACGAGGCATGATAGCAAGCTTTTCAGTCTGATCGCTGGACACGTGGAGAATCTGAATCACAATAGGTAGCTTAAGATCCGTCTTTGTAGACAAATGAAAGCCAGTCTGAAAACAGGCTAAGTTGAAGTCTTCGAGGCTATTCGATCCCCAATTTAGAGTTCGTGAAACGCGGCCTATGCCACCCTTTAATTCGGATCTAAAATTCTTGTCGAGTATATGTAATTGTAGCTCTGATTCTTGTGGAACATGGCTGTCTTTAGGACTGAATTGGCCATCTACGAACACAAGATGCCAAGCGCCAGCAACGAGATAGTGCTCAATTGCTGCTTTGTGAAGATCTGTGTCTTTGCTAGATGTTTGGTATGGGAAATCTAGAGATTTGCTGCTTGTATAGAGCCAGTCTTCATGAGAGCGCTTTGGGAAGCCAAGGGCAAGAAAACGCTCGGAAGCATCTTTGCGTAGCGAGCCAAGCCAAGCAGGGTTACTGTCTGAGCTTTGAATCTCATTAAAAAATTTGTTGGCATTAGCTTGCATGATCTAGCCCTTTCAGTTCAAAATCCAGTCGTATCCACGATCTTCGATGGCGAGAGCCAGGGAGATATCACCTGATTTGACGATTCGTCCATCTGCAAGCACGTGAACGAAATCGGGTTTGATATAGTTCAATATTCGGTGATAGTGAGTGATCATGATGATCGCATTATCTTCAGTTTTGAGTTTGTTGACACCTTCGGAGACAATACGAAGTGAATCCACATCAAGGCCTGAATCGGTCTCATCGAGAAGGGCGAGTCGTGGATTTAAGACAGCCATCTGTAAAATCTCATTTCTCTTTTTCTCTCCGCCTGACAAATCCACATTCAATTCACGATCGAGGAAAGAACTGTCGATTTCTAAGAGCTTGGCCTTTTGTCTTACGAGAGCTTCGAATGCCTTTTGCTCCATGGGCTCCACGCCCTGATGTTTGCAGACTGAATTGAAGGCAGCCCTCAAAAATTCCAAATTGGGAACGCCGGGGATTTCAAGAGGGTATTGAAACGCAAGAAACACCCCTTCGCGAGCTCTTTCGTCGGGTTCGAGCTCTAAGAGGTTCTTAGCTTTGAAGTTGATCTCGTATTGTACAGATCCTGAAACGACAGTGTAATCAGGGTGGCCTGCAAGGACTTTGGAAAGCGTGCTTTTTCCGCTACCATTGGGACCCATGATAGCATGCACTTCGCCAGCCTTTACAGAGAGATTTAGGCCCTTCAGTACAGGCTTTTGATCGACAGAAACATAGAGATCACGAATATCGAGCATATGGAAAGATCCTCTGAGAATGAATTCGCTTAGCCAACACTACCTTCGAGTTTCATCTCGAGAAGCTTGACAGCTTCCACGGAGAATTCGAGAGGTAGTTCTTTAAATACATCCTTACAAAAGCCGTTGAGGAGAAGTCCGATAGCCTGCTCTTCTTCTATCCCTCGTGACTTTAAGTAAAAGACTTGTTCTTTGCTGATTTTAGAGGTCGTCGCCTCGTGTTCGAGGACCGCTGATTTGTTTTTGACCTCGATATAGGGAAAGGTGTTGGCGCTGCACTGATCACCCACCAAGAGAGAATCACATTGAGAATAATTGCGAGCTCCCTCTGCGCTTTCTGCAATTTTGACCAGACCGCGATAGCTGTTGATCGATTGATCGGCAGAGATTCCTTTGGATACAATACGGCTGCGAGTGTTGCGCCCAATGTGTATCATTTTCGTGCCGGTGTCAGCTTGCATTTTGCCATTGGTCAGTGCGACCGAAAAGAATTCCCCTTTTGAGTCGTCCCCTTGGAGAACACAACTCGGATATTTCCAAGTGATGGCAGATCCTGCTTCGACTTGTGTCCAAGAAATGTGAGAAGCTTTGCCCTGACAAAGACCTCGTTTAGTCACAAAATTATAGATACCACCTTTGCCTTGCTCATCACCTGCATACCAGTTTTGTACCGTTGAGTATTTGATGGAGGCGTGGTCCATTGCAATGAGTTCGACCACCGCTGCATGCAGCTGATTCTCGTCTCGTTGAGGAGCAGTACAGCCTTCGAGATAACTTACAGAGGCACCTTCTTCTGCTATGACAAGTGTTCGTTCAAACTGTCCAGAGCCTGCAGCGTTGATACGAAAATAGGTGCTAAGATCCAGAGGACATTTAACACCCTTAGGGATGTAGCAGAAAGAACCATCAGTAAACACAGCCGAGTTCAATGCTGCGTAGTAATTGTCTTTGTAGGGTACGACTCGACCTAGATATTTTTTGACTAACTCTGGGTGCTTTTGAATTGCTTCGGAAAGACTGCAAAAAATGATGCCAAGTGCTTCGAGTTCTTCTTGATGACTTGTAGCAATCGATACGCTGTCAAAAACAACATCGACGGCGACACCTGTTATGCGCTGCTGCTCGCCTAAAGGGATTCCTAAACGATTGAATGTGGCCAAGAGTTCAGGGTCGATGTCCTGCAGGCTTTTGGGTCCATCCCCTTTCTTTTTGGGGGCTGAGTAGTATGTGATAGCCTGGAAATCGATAGGATTTGGTGTGATATGTGCCCAGGTCGGCTCTTTGAGAGTCTGCCAGTAGCGAAGTGCCTTCAAACGAAAGTCGAGAATAAACTCCGGCTCGTTTTTGATGGCTGAGATACGACGAACGATGTCCTCGTTAAGCCCCTTGGGGAACTCAACAGCTTCCACGTCACTTACGAATCCAAATTTGTATTCGCGCGAGGGAATCTGGGTTTTTGTCTGTTCAGTCATAAAAACTTACTCCGGAATTCACTGTCCATGAAGTTCGATGTCCCATAGCGGCCTGTTTGGCTCTCGCCCAGGACGGCATTCACGAATACCACCCATGGGACACATGTGCTCCTGTTTCGGATACTCACCTGCCACAGAAGCGAGACTAATTTCGCTCAACTTTTTTCGAATCGTGTCAAATATGTACTCCCAAGGTCCGCTTGATATACAGGCCTCTTTGAATTCACAAAGGTGCTGTTCATCGACGCAGGCGACTGGGTAAATCCCATCTTCAACTGCATGAAAGATATCCCAAACAGTGATCTCATGGGGAGACTTCAATAGTCTGTATCCCCCTGTACGACCCCGGACGCTCGCGACAAGACTTTCTCGACGTAGTTTGACAAGGATTTGGTCGAGATATTTCGAAGGAACACCCTGGCGGCGAACGATATCCTGTCGCCGAACGAGGGGTTCGTGACTTTGATGAGTCAAATCCAGCATAATTTTGAGAGCATAGCGGCTGCGCGAAGTAAAGTTCATACAAGCCTCAGTTCGGCAAATTGCTCTAGCGAGCGATAATGTCTAGCGGAAAGATATACATTAGGCAAGCCTTGGCTGAAAGTTCTTTTGATTTTTTGGCGCATTGTTGAGAACGGCCTCGCAATTCTGGACTTTTCTTGGCAAACAATCGGTGCGTATCCTAGAGTAGAAAGCCTTAACAGCTAATGGGAAGCCTGCATGGACCTCGATCATCTCAGCGAGATCATCCGTCGTCACGGAGCCAAGAGCCGCGACCAAATGCAGGTCGCTGAGCGGCTGAGGGAACTTCTACCAGACGCTTTGCTGGCGGCCAAACGAGCGCTTGCCCCTGAGCTCAGAGGGGCAGAGGCTGAACGAAAAGCTTTAAGCGACAGTTCCTACTTAGCCAGAATAGAGGAGTTCGTGTCTCTCTGGGGGGAGGCTTGGGAAGCACGAATCCAGTTCGAGACTCATCGTATGCTGCTGCAGGCAAGGCAGTCCCTCGAGGCCTACCATCGGGTCCTAGAGCGCCAGCGTACAAACAAAACTTCACGATTGTAGTTTGGCCCCACTTGAAGCTTCAAAGGTCTATTCTCGCTCGACAAGAGCGATTGCTAGGTTTAATGTATTAGGCGAATACTTCTACCATTTGGCATTGCTGACTCGGCTGCAAAAGGGGGCTTTCCGTGGATCTTATTCCCAACATTTTATTTTTCTTGATCGCAGCGGGTGTATTCTCGCTTTTTGGTGTTAACCTCATGAAGACCTGGAAAAAGATTCAAACAGGTCGAGGCAAGGAGGATAATCGCTACGATAATCTTCCTCGTCGGGTCAGTGAAATGGTGAATTTTGGATTCATCCAACAGAAGATGTTTAAAGACCCCGTTTCTGGGATCATGCATGCTTTCATCTTTTGGGGTTTTGTAGTTGTTTCGATAGGTACGGTGGAAACCTTGTTTGCTGGACTCATACCTGGATTTGATTTCCGGAAAATCTTGGGTGATGGGCCTGTCTTTCACGCCTTTTTACGTTCCCAAGATCTAGGCAACTTTGCGGTATTCGCAGCTATCGCTTATGCCATGCTTCGCCGTCTTTTCTTTGCTCCCAAGAGACTTGCCGTGTTGGCGGATGCTTCCAAAAAGGACGCGATGATCGTGCTTGGTTTCATCTTAGCTCTGGTAACCACCTCGCTTGTGAGTTTAGGTTCTCGTGCTTATGCAGACTACATTCCCGCAACGGCTGTACCAATTTCCGTAGCATTCGCTAAGATCTTTGGGTTTGCAGTCAACGACTGGCACTTTTTTGATAAAACCGTCTTCTGGACACACTGTTTTGTCTTGTTCGGTTTCACTACTTTTTTGCCCTATTCTAAGCACCAGCATTTGATCTGGGTATGGCCGAATATACTTTTCAGAAGCCACAAGGCTAGAGGCCGGCTACGTCCCATGGTCTTCGATGAAAATGCCGAGTCGTTTGGGGTCAGTAAGCCAGAAGATTTTACTTGGAAGCAGCTGCTCGACTCCTTTACTTGCGTCGAATGTGGTCGTTGTACAGAACAATGTCCTGCGAACAGCACGGGCAAGCCATTGGACCCTCGCAAGATCATGCATGATCTGAAGTACTCGCTTTTGAATCACCTCGAGGTCCCAGAGGCTGAACGTAAGATCTTGATCGGTGATTTTGTGACGACGGATGAGCTTTGGTCGTGTACCACATGCGGTGCATGTATGGAAGCCTGCCCGCTTTATATCGAGCACGTTCCAGCTATCGTTGATATGCGGCGCTACCTGACATTGACAGAAGGTAGTTTCCCTGAAGAGCTGGCGAATACCTTTAAGAATCTGGAAAACAACGGTACGCCTTGGGCTTTCTCTTCTGCCACCAGAGCGGACTGGGCTAAGGACCTTAAGGTTACGACGATGGCACAGAAGAGTGATGTGGAATATCTCTTCTGGGTTGGTTGTGCGGGGAGCTTTGATGACCGCTATAAGAAAGTATCTCGATCGATCGTTGATATTATGAATAAGGCTAACATTAGCTTCTCTATTCTGGGTACGGAAGAAAAGTGTAACGGAGATACAGCTCGACGTCTTGGTAACGAATATCTCGCCGATATGGCTATTCGTGAGAACGTAGATACCTTGCAGAAATATAAAGTGAAGAAAGTAGTGACTGGTTGTCCTCACTGCTTCAACACCATCAAAAATGAGTATCCAGATTTTGGTTTCCAAGCAGAAGTAGTTCACCACAGTGAGCTTATCTCTGACCTGATCAAAACTGGTAAGATTAAGTCGAATCAGGTGCCAGAGGCAGCTAAGAACGTTACCTATCACGATTCTTGCTATCTCGGACGCCATAATGAGGTTTACGAAACGCCACGAACTTCATTGCTTCAACTTCCTGGTGTTAAGCTCACAGAAATGCCGCGCAATAAGCAAAAAGGATTTTGTTGCGGAGCAGGCGGCGGTCGTATGTGGCTTGAGGAAACCATCGGGACTCGTGTCAATGAAGATAGAGCTCGGGAGGCGGTGGCTACAGGAGCAAGTACTGTGGCAACAGCCTGTCCATTCTGTTTGACAATGATGAACGATGGGGTTAAGGCAGAAGGTAAGGGCGACTCTGTTCAAGTGAAAGACATTGCAGAGATTGTTGCGGAGTCGATGGTTTAGCATCCGAGAGATCTGATATACTAGAAAGAGGGCGGAGATATTCTCTAGCCCTCTTTTCTTTTGCAATGGGGCTCAAAGAATGGTGGCTTTTTTAAGAGAGACTCGAGGCTGGCTTGTGCTGAGCATGCTCCTCATGACAGGTGTAGGATATGCAAAGTCAAAAATTCAAGAGGAAATACTGCCGAATGGCCTTACTCTCGTTGCAGTTGAATCTCATAAAGTACCGTTGGTGACGATTGTACTGAGTGTAAAAGCTGGGGCCTTTACTGAGACTCCAGAGACTAATGGCCTTACCCACTTGTGGGAGCACATGTTTTTCAAAGGAAATGCATCACTCCCTGATCAGGAAGCATTTCAAAAGCGTATCCAAGATCTCGGAATCATATATAACGGTGATACCCATCCAGAACTCGTTCGCTATTACTTCACACTCCCTTCAGTCTTTTTGGAAGAAGGCCTCGAGTTTATGTACCAGGCCATTGCAAATCCTCTTATAGATCAAAAAGAGCTAGAAAGAGAAATAAGAGTCGTTCTCGATGAATATGATAGAAATGCCTCTCAACCAAATTTTGAACTACTTCGCGAACGACAGAATTATATTTACGGAGCTCAAAGCTATCTCAGAAATCCTCTGGGAAAGCGTGAAACGATTGCAAATGCTACGCGAGAGAAACTCCTGCGTATAAAAGATGAGGTTTTTGTTCCCCAAAATTCTTCTCTGCTTGTTTCTGGAGATTTTGATTCGAAATTACTCTCACAAAAAGTCCAGAAAGTTTTTGAACGCTGGAAAAACCCAAAAGATTGGAAGAAGATTGCCCCCCCCCAATTTCCCAAGTTTCCTTCAGAGTCGAAAACACTTATTTTTTCTCACCCACATGCACGAAATGTGGGGCTTAGTATAACTTACGAAGGCCCAAAGGCACGGATTTCTCCTAAACAGGCTTACATTGCCGATATTCTTTCAGGGCTTCTAGGGCATCGCTTGAGTGGATTCTCTCGGCGCTATATCGATACAGGGCTCATTTTTGGGGGTGGCTTCTCTTACTATACACAGTCACAGGCAGGGGAGCTGACTCTTAGTATTTCTACCACACTCGAAAACTATAAGAAGATAAGCGATGAGCTGTTGCGAGAGCCGAGTCGTTGGTTGGAAGAGAAGGAGCTCACCCAAGAGCAACTCGAGGACGTGAGGAGCAATCTGCTTGTGGGTAAGCTATTTGAGGAAAATAAGGCGAGCGAATATATCAAAAATCTAGGATTTTGGTGGGCTGTTACTGACCTTCCATTTTATGATCATTACGTGGAAGAAATGTCAAAAGTTACCCTCGACGATGTGCGTGAATTTATCAAAGTTTACCTCATTGAGAAACCAACGGTTACGGCAGTTTTGCTATCGCCTGAAGACGCCAAGAAAATTGGTGCAAAGTAACTCTTGTTATAAAAAAGGTTTTAATGAAGGAAGTGATGATATGTATAAGATTTCTCCACGCTTGATTTCTTTCTTGTTTATTTTTTGTCTCTCGACTCAGGGTAGAGCTCGTGAGCTTGTTTCACCAGAAACGATACAATTACAAACCCAACAAACTAACCAGTTCCTTCTTTCTAACGGACTTTCGGTTGTTTATCGAAAAGTTCCAGATAGTGAGATCATTTGGCTGGCTCTCAGCTTCTCACAGGGAGCAAGTTCTTTGAAAGCAGATGAAGCACCTCTTTTGAATACTGTTGCGCAGATTATGGAAAAGGGAAGCGAGACTTATCCCAGAGATAGGCTCTACGCATTATTTGAAAAGTTTGGTACTGGAGTAAACTGTGGCTTTGGAGTTGAGTCCGGAATGTGTCAAGCCACTTTTGTAAAGCAGTATGCTGGGGATGTATTGCCAATTTTTGCAAGCCTCGTCACTGAGCCTAAATTTGAACCTGCTGAAGTTGATATAGCTCTGCAGCAAGCTCGAGCTGCAAATCTCGCTGCCAATCAAAACCCAGAAGATTATGTCAACGAAGTGGTGAATGAAATTTTTTATGGTCAGAATCATCCTTACTGGAGAAGTAATGCCTTTGAAAAAGCCGTTTTGGCTAAAGCACAGCTCAAAGATCTGAAGGCACTCTATAAAAAGATGATGGCATCTACAGGAAAACGATTGGTGGTCGTGGGCTCCATGCCTGATGATCAGCTGAAGGAACTTTTGGAGAAGAGCTTTCTTAAAATCAATTCACATGCGACTACACTTACTCCACCCAAGGCGCCACGTTTTGCTAAGAGTAAAGATATCTCTATCGTTGATAGAGACGTTCCTACAGCTTACTTGAGAGCTAAATTTTTGGTGCCTGGTGCCTTAGATAAGGATTTTATTCGCTCCTCGTTAATGTTGCACATTTTGAGTGAAGAACTAGAGACAGAAGTCCGGACAAGGAGATCGCTGTCCTATGCGGTCTATGCAGGTCAATTGAGCTATAGTTTAGGAATTGGAATCCTTCATGCTTCCACATCTCGTCCTAAAGAAACCTTAGAGGCTATGGCGGAGGTTATCAAGAATTTGAGAACCAAGCTCATCAGCAAAGAAGACTTAGAGCGATACAAAACCGTATTTGCAACGAGCTATTTTTTAAATTTAGAGGATCACGGACGTCTCGGTTCTTCGCTGGCAAATGCGTATCATTATCACGGAGGTCCACAGAAGCTCTATGAATATCCACGTGTTTTGGCTCAAGTAACTCCAGAGGACATTCGCAGGGTTGCAGACGCTTATTTGCGTCAGTTTCGTTTGGGGATCGTCTATAAGAAAGCACAATTTAAAGAGGCGGATGCAAAAGCCTTTCTCAAGCAGTTTCCTTAAAAAAACGAAAAGCTTTTATCTTTTTAAGATAAAAGCTTCTATCAACGACTCGGGACTCATCACCTTATCTGAACAGGGGAAGAGACTCCTGCATTTCATCAGTTGCAATAACTTGAAAGCCATCCCTAGGAACCATTCGTCTTACAAGACCAAACAAGACCTTGCCAGGACCAACTTCTACAAAACGGGTTAAGCCTGCCTCTTTAGCTGTTTCAACGGATTGAATCCATCGCACAGGATGATCGATTTGCTCTAAAAGTAGGCGGTAGCTATAATCTTCAACAAGTTCTGCTGTCAAGTTGGCAATAATCTTGCTGGAGTTTTGATGAACGGTCGACTCGGCAAGATGGGCTTCCATTTTGTCTCGCGCTGGTTTCATCAGACTTGAATGAAAAGGGGCGCTGACAGGGAGATCGACATAACGTATCCCCAACTGTGCAAGCTCTTCGCATAGTGCGAGGACTGCAGTGGTATGTCCCGCGATGACAAGCTGTGCTTCGCTGTTATAATTAGCGATCTCGACGACGTGGTGAGAACTGCGGCTGTGTTTGAGGCACAGCGCTTCGAGCTCGTCGATCGGCATTTTCATCACGGCAGCCATGGCGCCGACCCCAGGAGGCACAGCTTCTTGCATCGCCTCACCTCGTCTGCGAACAAGAAACGCTGCTCTACCAAGGGAAAGCTTTCCGGCTGCAACCAAGGCAGAATATTCTCCCAAGCTATGTCCCGCGTAGTGCTGAGCTTGAAATCCGGTTTCGGCCGTCAGCACTTTCCAGTACGCGACGCTTACTGTCAGTAGACAGGGCTGCGTGTTGGCGGTGAGCTTGAGATCTGACTCAGAGCCGTCAAAGCAAAGGCGTCGAATGTGAAGTTGACAGGCATCCTCGGCCTCTTCGAATACTTCTTTCACGTAGGGGAAGCTATCCAGAAGCTTTTGACCCATGCCCACATACTGGCTACCTTGCCCAGGGAACATGGCGAGAACGTTCTGTTGCATCATTAAGCCTCTGGATTGAAGCTAGCGTCTGCTGAGTTCTGAGCCTTAGGCTCAAGCCACTGCTTACCGCGGTAGTGACCGCAAGAAGGACAGATAGCATGGGGTTGTTTTACAGAGCTGCAGTTTCCACAAACGGAAATGCCATGAACCTTCAAAGCATGGTGCGAGCGGCGCATGTTACGCTTGGACTTCGAGGTTCTATACTTAGGTACTGCCATGTCAATATACTCCTATAACCGCAGGCGGTGAGATGCTGCTTCTTTAGAACGTATCCTATTACCGGGTAAGGGGAGGCTGGTCAAGCACGGAGTCAACA
>JACCDP010325215.1_pt1 | contig 12477 bp, 14 predicted proteins | sample 7445841 | NCBI WGS metagenome assembly JACCDP01 (sample SAMN15323441, study PRJNA562643) | freshwater metagenome | isolation source: river surface water | place: USA:Blue River Watershed | collected 2017-08-17
TCGGCAACATCATCTAACTTAAAGAGTTCAGCTTCCTTGAATTTAAAGACGCCTGCAACTAAATTAGATGGGAATACTTCACGGCGATTGTTATAGGATAAGACGACATCGTTATAGAATTGACGGGTAAAGGAAATTTTATCTTCGGTTTCCTTTAAGGTGTCTTGTAACTTTAAGAAACCTTGATCAGCTTTCAAATTAGGATATTGTTCAACGACAACTGCTAAGCGACCTAACGTTTGACCAAGCATACTATTTGCTTGCGCCATTTCTCCAACATTACCGCCTTGTGAACCTTTGTCATACATCTTACGGGCGTCAGCAAATTGCATAAAGATGTCTTTTTCTTGCTTGGCATAACCCTTAACCGTTTCCACGATGTTTGGGATTAAATCAAATCGACGTTTTAATTGAACATCAATTTGTGACCAAGAATTTTTCACCTTGTTTCGGGACTGAACTAAAGTGTTATAAACACCAATGACCCAAAAAGCGACGAGTGCTACTACTGCTAATAAAATCAATATAATTTCCATGTTGATTCTCCTTTAAAATTATCTTAACACCTTTGTAATAAAAGCAAACAATTATTTTTTGATTTAACGAATTCTAACGCCACTACCACCGCCACCGCGGAAACCACCGCCACCACCGAAGCGACCGCCACCCCGACCCGCAGAGTTATTGCGTTGAGCGTTGGCTGCTGCAATCGTACTTTGCGCAGAAACAAATGACCGTTGCATCGTGCGATTATAATATCGATAAAAACCAGGATACCGGAAGTATGGAGAACGATTTAATTGATCTAATTGATTAAGTTGTTGATATTTGAAACGAACTTGTTTTTCAACCAAATCTGCAATGCCAAACGCAGTTGCATAAACCATATAGTGTTCCCAAATCGTCATTCCTGGCATTGGATAATCCTTAATATTGGTGAATTCTTTTAAGAATTTTTCAAATGCTTTCCAGCGAACAAAATCCTCATTACCTTTTTTGGATCTTCTTTCAATGGAATTTAAATAAGCACCTAATATAATTGAGATACCAAAAACGATGCCACCAATAATGCCAGTGTAAGTTCCCAATCCTAGCATTAATCTTGTAATAAAGAAACCGATACCAAATAAAACTGTTAAGCCTAATACGGCACCATTTCTTTGTGCTGGGGCTTTCACATCATCAAAGAATTTTTCATTTTCTGATGCAACAACCACTGCGCGGTTGAAAGATTGATTTTCACTTAAGTATCGAATCGCTTGATTTTCTTTTTTAGTGAAGCTTTCCAATTGATTTAAGGATAAAGTATCACCACCTGCAACTAATCCAAAGAACCATTGAATGAGTTGTTTTTCATGAGGCAATAGTTTATTTTGATCAAATTCTTTATTTAACTTCATTACATAATTTGCTTTTTCTTCCGTCAAAGATTCAGTTCCAGCATCAAGTAAAATGACTTTTTGACGAATTAAGTCCATTAATGTAGCTGTTACGTCATCTTTTGCAACTTCTTTAAATCGATAGAGATAACCCATGATCGCGGGTCCATATTGAGCGGGTAATTCCCGATAATATTCACCATAAAAATCAGTAGGATGTTCCTTGTCATACTTTAGATAAATGTCTCGCGTTTTCCATGCTGCAAATGCGAGAATTAAAATAAATAAACCAATCGCGACCATATCGACCAATTGATAAATGAAACGTGAATTTGCCCGTTGGGCTTCATAGGTTTCAACATTGGTTAGGTGGGGTTGACCATTTTCAATTGGGTAATCACTAACATCATTACCGTATGCTTGGTCTTGTGCTTCATCAATAATCAATCGATCTGCAGGAAAGTTAATTCTCACGGTTATGTATTCACTGGGATATAAACGCGATGCTTTAATGTGAACATACGTTTGGTTTAAATCATTGACGCCTATATGATGTATCGAAGCTAAAGAAGCACCATTTAAGTAGGCTTTTACTAAATCAACGTCTAAATTGACACCAGGTAAGACAACCTTTACATCAATATTTTCTGTAAGCATATTGTCGGTGGAGGCAACGACCCAAAAGAATTCCGCTGTGTCAGCATATTTTAATGCCACACCATTCATCCAATAGTCATTCTCGATGCGAATGTCTCCCCAGGTTCCAGCGTTATAGTGAAACCATGCAACCGATTCATTATCAAATGTTTGAATAGGATTTCCAAATTCATCAATACTATTAGGATCCCAAGAATATCCAAGTGAAACTGGGTTACTGTTGTATGTTGAGGTTTGATATTCACCTGTACTTGCAATAATTAGTTCATCATTTGTATTATAAATTTCTGTTGAGAATCTCGTTGTATCAAATGCAGGTCTAGCAATTTCTTTGGGAACATCTTCGTGGTCTGAAGTAAAGTAAATATCTTGAAAGAAAACTTGTTTCGCAAAATAACGATTTAAGCTTTCTTGGAAATTTACATCCCCATTTTCAGCAATCGTAATTACTTTTGTCATCGCTGATGTTCTAGCATCACTTGATGCCAAGTCATACGCATTTTGTTCTGCATATAATAAGACAGGACCCGACAACGCTGCAATAATCGCAAGATATATTGCGCCTTTTTTCTTCTTTAAAAAGTAAGTTTTTCCATCCATTTTTTTATCCTCTAATTCATTGTATATCGATTAGATTAAAAAAATAGAATTATTTTATAAACTTTTCAATTCGTTCGATAATGGCTTGATCGTGCTCGCCAACCCATTGGTAGTCTAAACTCTTAAAAAAAGTATCTTTTTTGATTTGATCTTTCTCCGCAGCCATTTCAACTGTACCTTGAAGTATTTTATCGATGACATAGTTCTCTGCACGAAAACTTAAATACGGATTATGCCGATGTTTTTTTGCTAAATAAATGGTCACCAAAGGATTTTGATTTTTGATAAATTGTTCATAATTCCCTTTTAAAGGAATGTCATCATCTTTTTCACCAGCGATAATAAGTGTTTTGATTTTTGTTTGACGAATAATTGTTTCGGTTGATAAAACACCTCTAAATCCAAAACTTAACCATGTGATCACTCTGACGATTGGTTTAAAAATTCGAATCCAAGAAATGTATTTTCCTAACATTTCAGAAACATCATTAAATGGAGCAACACTAATAATGCGTTGAATCGGAAAGTTCATCTTTGCAGCGCGAATAGCAGCATACGCTCCCCAAGAATGACCCATGACGGAGATTGGTAATGACGCATAAGTGGTTTTGAATAGATAGGTTAGAGCAGACCTTAAGTCATCTATCGCTTGAGGAATACCTTTGATTGTTTTTCCGTCCGATAATCCACAACCCATATTGTCATATGCAAAGACGATAAAACCTTTTTTAACGAACTCCATAATCAAATGGGTGTAAGCTTGATGACCAGGACCAATACCGTGAGAGAAAACGATTAATTTTTGATGAGGTTGTAAGCGATCATCATAATAAAATCCCCCTCGTAATGTAACACCTTGTTTATTTTTAAATTCGACCGCATCAAAATCATATTCAGGAAAATCCTTGATGGTGAAATATTTTAATTGAGGGTGGGCATCAAAACGTCTTTGGAATGCGAGTTTTAAAATAAAAAAAATCATCACAAAAATGATGATGAGTAGGGATAAGGTTGTGATGATCAATAAATTTAGGATTTCCATGTTGGTGGGGATAACAGGATTTGAACCTGCACGGTTGCCCATTGGATTCTAAGTCCAACGCGTCTGCCAATTTCGCCATATCCCCGGATAGGCAACGTGGTGCCGTCAATAGGACTCGAACCTACAACCTATTGATTACAAATCAATTTGGAGATAGACATTGCTATAAACTTTGTCTTTATCGTACTTATTGTAATTAAGAGTAAGGTCTTGACCTAGATAGACACACTGATTAATAAGTCTTACTTCCTCCTCAACTGAATGAAATTATAAAGGATAAATAAAGAAAATTAAAGGTTGATTTCTTAATGATTTTGGTAATAGCACTTAGATAGTGTCATATAAAAACTCGAGAGTTGATAAAATCAGATTTAAAATGCTTATAGTTCTTCAATATACTTTTTAGACTTTTCATCAAATACTTCTTTGCTTATAATTCCTTCGTCTAATAATTTCTTCAGGTCCCTTATCTTAACAGAAGCCTCAAGTGACTTTTTATTCCTTAATTCTTTTATTTGATTTTCATTTACATATTTAGGGGCAATCCAAAACAAAACAATAAATACAACCCATAAAAATAATTGCAAAATAGTCGTTATCCACTGAAAAGAATAGTAAATAAAAGAAAAACTATTCAGGTATCCGTTAGAAAAATACCATGAATCGGTTATTGAAAGAGCTAAATTAAATATAAAAGATATACAGTAAGTGACAGAAAAATATATGAAGGATGATTTAAGTTTTTTAAATTTCTTATTTGAAAATAATTTATATACAGGATATGTGATTGCTAAGACTAGAAAGGTTATTAAAATTGAAATATATTTTCCATATTGAAATGGGTAATAATTGCCATCTGAAAAAGAGTTGGATAAAATTCCAAGAAACAAGACCAAGAAAGATAATATTACTTGAATGAGCCAAATTCTTAATGCGCACTTTAAAAAAAATTTCAACATACTCTATAACTCCTTCACAATCTCTTCTTTTTTCTTATAGTAAGTATCTTCACCAATAACACCTTCATCAAATAGTTTCTTAAGTTCAAATAGTCTTTCTGCAGCATAATTCTTACTTGTGGACTTTTTATCCCCGCTTATTGATTGTTCTTGGCCTAAATCTTCTGGTTTTAGCAATAAGATAATCAATCCTGCGATGGGGGAAACAAAGAATAAAGATAGAATACCCCATAGTCTAAGGTCATCAAGACTGGTGTTTTCGTCGTCAAGCTTTCGATAAGCTGTTATGCCTATAAAGGGTGGGTAAATTAGGAAGAATGTAAGTACCATTCCTATTACAAGAAATACTTTTGCTGCGGTTTTCATTTGATTTCCCCATTCTCTATTTTAATTGAACTGGGTAAGTATTTCTCAATTAGTTTTTCTAACTCATTCCTAGCAATTAGCTTAATTCTCAACAACTTAGCCTCTCTTATGGCTTGGGCGGTATAAGAGGGGCTACTTGTAATAATCATCGCTTCATCTGCTTTGTAATGCCCTTTAGCAGTATTCACTTCTTGTACAGCACCTAAACCTACTGGATTCTTATAGTTTTTAACTTGTATTACCGTTTTGATTTGGTCTTTAATGACAATGACATCTGCTCCATAATCATTAGATGCTTGAGTCACCTCAGACTTATATCCCATTTGCTCATATAGAGTACCAACAAATTTTTCAAATTCTAGACCTGTCATTTTATCGATTTCTTTCATGGTGACTGAAGGTGGTGGGGTTTTAATAAAATACTTTCTAAGTAACATCCATAGAATGCCTAAGCAAATCAAAACGATGACAACAACTAACACAATTGCCCAAGGTTCTCCTGCAACTAAATTGTTCCAAAACACACCAATTAGGCCAAGGATAAGAAATCCCCAAGCAGTGTCTTGTTTGCTATTTCTTCGATAACGTCTTTTTCTTGAATTGTTAGGCATTAGTGTTTTATTTAACTTTGTTGAATGAACTCTATCTTATTCTCCGAGATGGAAATCCTAAAGTTAGAAACTTCGGTTGCTGCATAAAGACCATTCTTTACTAGAACATGTATCTCATATTCACCATATTCATCAAAAGCTTCATCTTGAGTCAGTGGTACATCTACCTTTGTGCTGACTTTTTGATTTGAACTTAAAAAGTCTACATTTGGAATAATCCTGTTCTCATCATTGGGTGGATAAGATTGGTATACAAAATTAGTAAATGGATTTAGTTGTTCCCCATCTTTGAAAACCGTAAGAAATGCTACTTCCTTTTTACCTGTTGTTATCGTTGCTTCATTTAGGTTGGTAACTTTAATGTCGATTAGAATGGAAATCGTATAATAGGGCCCATAACCTAATCCACCTTCTTTTCGTATTTCTCTTAGTTCCATGTCAAAGAATTCAACTTGTATATTGGATGGTAAAGTTGTGCTATAAAAAGCAGAATTAGAGACGATGTTGTATGTAGAAGTGCAGCCTACCAAAAAAAATACTAATAATCCGGTTAATGTATTTCTCATGATTCCCCCATAAGTTAATTAAATTATATTCAATAGGTAAGTTAATATCTACCAATCTTCTTTTATTCTTCCACTACTGGCATATTCTTTAATGTTGGATAGACTCCATTGGCTATATCTAATCCTGAGAAGTCCCATATTTCTGTATCCCATCCTAGTGTGGTCGTAAAGAAGGTTAGATTGAAGGTGGATATATCTGTTACTTTAGTGCCGAAGTTAGTTCCTGCAACTTCTACACCATTGCTCTTAATGCTTCCATAGTGGAACGCATCCTCAAAGTCGTTAATATTAGGAATACGGCCTAAAATACCTCCGATTTCCGTGGTTGTATTCGATGCCACAACATTACCTAGATTAACTGAGTAATAAACAAATAATTGTCCTCCAACAGACTCAACCAAACCAACCAAACCACCAACACCTGAACCACCACTCACACCGCCATTGTTCATCGAGTTTGTGATGGTAGTGGTTGAAGATGCAAGACCTATTATTCCGCCAATTGAATTTGATTTACCTAAAACATTTCTAGTATTAATGGAGTTTGTGACATTTCCACTTCCCGAACCAATAATTCCACCAACATAACTCGTTCCATTTACTTGACCATTATTAATTGAATTATCAAGTTTAAGGTTTGTTCCATACCCAATTAATCCACCAACATAACTTCTTCCATTTACTTCACCATTATTTATTGAAGAATTGATTTTTATCTCATAATTAGAAGACACACCTCCAGAACCAATGAAACCACCAATGAACTGGTCTGAATTGGTTTTAGAACCAACAATTCCATTATTAATGCAAGATTCGATAGTAACATTCAGTCTTGAATCCACATTACCAAGAAATCCACCTATGTGTGAATCCCCTATTATCAGACCATCGTTTGTCGAGTTTGTAAATGTACTATCCTCTTCATCTACTTCTCCAACCAATCCTCCAACTGAACTAAGACCTGAAATATTGCCCTCATTAAATGAAGATATAACAGAAAGTTTTCCGTCTGCAAAACCAATTAAACCGCCTATGGACATCACACTTTGAATTCCGGATACATTACCCTTATTAGCTGAATTAATGAAAGTAGCATTGCTCTCTTGTCCGTTTCTACCGACTAATCCACCTGCAAAGCCGCTTGAAACAAATACTTTTCCCGTATTAATTGAATTTTCAAAACTAGCACCTCTTTCAGTTTTACCAACAATTCCGCCAGTTGAGGAGCCATTTTCTGATGTTACATCAATTGAATTAGTTAAGTTTTGATGTAGGGCTCTTGAAAATCCAATAATGCCGCCTACAAAACCTATGTTTCCACCTCTAGCTTTTACAAATAAAGAACCATTAATTGTTTCAATATTTTCAATAATACCTGTATTATTTGCAACTAGTGCACCAGCATAAATTAGGGAAGAAATACTTCCTGTTACATTTATTGTAACGTTACTAAGCTTTAGGTTTTTAATTCTTCCGGAGTTGTTAGCAAACAAACCTACGTATTCTTGGGTTTCAGTGATAGTTAAGTTTGATATAGAGAAATCATTGCCGTCTAAAATGCCAGAAAAAGGTGCGTTAGCCGTTCCTATCGGTTGCCATTCCACCAATTCTAAATCTATATCATTCATCAAGCGATAATTACCTAAAGGATTATTCCTAATGTTACTTAACTCTTGAGCAGTTGTAATTGGTGTATAACTCAGAATTGTTGCACTAAATTGAGCAATATATGTTATGTCCTCTGTAACTGGAACAATGGTGGGGAACCACCCTATAAATGCATACTCATATTCATAAGTGCTAGTTTTAGTTGGGATAATTGAATCATACGATGGTGTGCTTCCAAAAGGAACGTTGCTGTCTAATTCTAAGAGTGTTTCATCATGATTTTTCCAAATTACTGTATGGGTCGATATTGAAAGTGTAGAACTACCAGTTGAAGTTATTTGGCTTGAAATACTACTAGACGTTGAATCAATTAAACTAAAACTCGGAAATTCAAAACCACTACACGCTCCAAGAACTAATGCTAAAGCAATAAGTGAAGTTGCTTTGAATTTATTAGTAAATCTCATGAATCCCCCTAGGACAAATAACTTAATAACCTAATTATAGAGTAATTCTGACACTACTCCCTAGGTTTTTTATACCGTTCGTGAAATTCTAGTCTATATAAATCATCCCTTAAAGTTTTGTTTTTGTTGATGACGAGTTCATCAAAGTATGCCGCCATCCGCTTCAATGACATTAAATGCATGCCTTTAAAGGCACCGCAAAAGCTATAACCAACAATACCTGTGTCCGTTACGCCAAAGTACATTTCTTCCAAGTCTATCGTCCCTGTGATTGCTCCTTTTAAATCGTTGATATATCCATCACCCTTTACTTGATAGCCTAGGTCTTTTAATCGATGATGAATATATTGGAAGTACTTGAGTTGCTCTTCGTTGGTTTCGTCATTGTATGGCTGAAACTTCATGTGTATTTGCATATGCAATCTCCATCCCTTTTACTAATTTAGCCATCCATAAAGGGTTTATTAATATAAAAAACCCATCGAAATGATGGGTTCATGTTTTGTCATTGGTTCCCATCGTTTTGTGCTGGACCACCTTACTTGATGTTTTTCACATTCGCAGGTTGGTATGTCTTCAAAGGGCACAATCCCTCAGACATTCGTTATGGATAATTAAATTATATCAAATACAATAATCAAACATTTTGATAATTGTTATGATATTTATAAGGGGGATTATGTATGACTGAACAAATTTATATAAAAGGAAGAACCTTTGATGCCAAAGGGGAAATTGATGTTTCGACCAGAAGAGTCACCATCTATAAGGGTAGCGTTATTAATCCTCTAAAAACTGATGTATATGGTGAATACACAACTAACTTAAAACAAACACTCATCAATAAAGGTATTCTATTAAACAATGAATTTACTGAATATTATACGTTTGAATATCCGGCAACAGCAGCAGCGTTAATCAGTGGAAGTAGAGCTGGGTATAAAGTCATCAAGCTTGTTAGCAACAACAAAAGTATTCGAACTTTATTTTCCGAATTGCGTAAATAATATTGGTTATGGAATTAGTTCTTTTCTTTATTCTGGCCATCTTTGCATTACCAATTTTAATTATTCTAAACTCAATTAAAGGCAAGTAATTCTCTCATCACTTTCATTGCTCTAGGATACTTCCTCCACGCTGACCTTCGCATACAGGCTATGCTTTCCTCCGTCCATTGATTCCCCATCATGTGATAGACCATGGCTAGTTTCCATAAGAAATACCCATTTGCATGCTTTCTACATCTTTGAAACCATTGGTGGGCTAGTTCAGCATCTTTGAGGCAAAAGAAGGCGTATACGCCACAAACATACTCCGCCCTAGAAATTCCTTTATCTGATAGCCTATGAAAGCTTATAACATCGTTTTCAGTCATTCTAGATAGTTTTATGAGTCTCTCTATCCTTTTCAGAAAACTAGATAAATTTCTTCTTATCAAAAGTAAAGACATCCGAATCAATGTATTGAAACTAACCAATATTAGAAACTACTCTATGTGCTAATCTATTAGTAACGATTATTCTTGGGGGATATCTATGAATTTGCAAAAATACAAAAATATTGATGATTATATAGAAAAAAACAGATTCGAAGTTATGACCTTTAGTAATTTGGTTGTGACAAGATTTGCTTACAATGTTCAATATAAAAAAAATGGTTATAAAATCACTGAAAAGCGTTATAAACAAATTACTGGAAGAAACTATGAGGAATTAACTTTATTGTTAAAAAAAGAGATAAAACTATTAAATAGTTTTCCAATAATTTATTTAATTGGAGGATTGATATCTTTCGGAGGAATTCTATCGTTTGAAGATATCGGAATGTCTTTTGTGGCTTTGTTTTGGTTTGGTGCCGCAACTTATTTTTTTGTCACTAAGTTAATTGAGTATTTAAACATATTAGAATTAGTAAATTCAAAGTCAATTATAACTAGGGACATTGTTTTTCCTTATTTTAGTCTATTTAGCGATGAAATTGATAAAATCCAGAATAAAAATCCAGAATAATCATTCTGGTATGAAGGAAAATAATATGAAAAAACTACCACTATCAATAGTCTTTCTAACAAGTGTTGTTTACCTTGCTGGGTGTTCTGCTACGAATACTCAAGTTAGATTATTAGCTCTTACTTATTCGTTACCCGGTGTTCAAACTCAATCGGCTAGACTGAATGAACGAAACTTACCCACTAAGAAGAATGCAGATATTGAGGAATATATCTTCCCAGGGGATGTATTAACCTTTACTGTTGAGCTAGAAGACCCAAACTTTGAATTTATCTCTTTACTTGCTATTAAGTTTAACGGAGTAACGATAAGAGCAAATACCAATGACTCCATAGTGGACACTAGAGATTGTGGGGCTAACATCTGTTTGGATTTCCCTTTTGAAGTTTCTACTAATGTCACAGAGTACACTGTGCAAGAGGTAAAATTTGCAAAGTTGAATGGAGAATCAGGTATAAATGCCATTATTGATTCAAATTCAAGCAACTCTATTTCTTTAGATTACTATGATGGTGAAATCTTTCCATATGTTCAAAGTTCTGTTGAGGTATTAAATAATAGAGTCCAAGTTTTAGAATATTTTAATGATGGTGATTTTGTAGGCCCCGACAAACGTCCAGGAAATGTTGGTTATATGGAAAGAGGGTTCTTTGTTTCAAATTACTCAACGAGTACTCCGGCTTTTGAAAAAATCTTTATACAAACTGGAATTTATAATCTTGATGGAATGACTAGTTCTGCCATAGAATCCATCATGAGCCATGATTATTGGAATTTTTACGATGAAAACGGTCACAATGATTTTCGAGAGTCACAATATTTATTCCTCAAGTATGTTGGGTTAGAATATGACACCGGTGAAGGAAACTACTTTATGTACCTCCAATTTTTTGAAGAAAAATATAAAGAAGTCTTTTTTTACAATGAGGGTAATTCTATTTATGTTGATATTTTAGGCGAGCAGTTATTATTTCTCGAAATGGTAAATGGTATGAAAATTCAGCCTTTTATTGAGGGATTTAGCTCTACTTAGTTTATTCAGAGATTCCTTTAAATTTAACGACCTTAATAATGTCCTTTCATCGAATCCTTTTCCGTCTAATTGAAGTCTTTTTACTTAAGTTATCTAAAGGGCAAAACTCCTTAAACCCCTCACTCAAATCATTCGAATATAACCTAACGTACTTTCTTGTCATTGTTAAATCTGAATGATTAAGGATTCTTTGGAGAACAAATGCATTACCACCATTCTTGATGAACTTTGAAGCAAATGTATGCCTTAATACATGTGGACCAGTTGGCTTTACACCTCTATCTCTACAGAATTTATAAATAGCATGACCTAATGCTGTTGTAGTTAATTGATTTCCATGTATATCAGGAAATAAGTATTCAGTTGTTAAATCCCAGATATAAAGATATTGCGTAAATAGTTTTTCAATTGTCTGCGTCATAGGAATAATAGCTAGAGACTTATTCTTTAAATGCTTATAAATAATGCCCTTGTTCTCAAAATCTAGGTCTTCTATTTTTATATTTTTAATTGTAGAAGCCCTTGCTCCAGTAGCCATAATGAAATTAACAATTAACCATGTCCTATAAGTGACAAAATTGCATGTTAGAGGAGGTTTTACAAGCAGTTTGAGTAATGCTTCATCCGAGATGGTTTTGAGCCCTGGCTCCTGTCTTTTAAATGTTTTAATGGTGAATCTATCTATGTGTTCGTTGGCCATAAGCCAATAAGCATAAACCCTTATCTGAACCAAATAGAAATTAATCGAAATAGGTTTCATCTTCTTACTTAAAAGTAAATGAATCCAATCTTGAATCGATTGTTTGCTAACAGAGACTTTCATCTCCTGCATATATCTTTTATGTACAACCTTATAATTTTTAATAGAGCTACTTGATAACCCTAAGGCAATCTTTTCAGAAATGAATTCAGAAAATAAAAAAGTAGAATCTTCTACATTCTTCCTAATAATTTTAGACACATTGATTTTTCAGACTTATTGATGAATCTTAATGAGAGCATAGCTCAATTAGCAGGGCGATGAATACAGCATTTTAACGTGTTTAAGTGGCAACGTGGTGCCGTCAATAGGACTCGAACCTACAACCTATTGATTACAAATCAATTGCTCTGCCAATTGAGCTATGACGGCATCTGGTGGACACTACAGGGATCGAACCTGTGACCTCTTCCGTGTGAA
>JACCDP011086913.1_pt1 | contig 12476 bp, 10 predicted proteins | sample 7445841 | NCBI WGS metagenome assembly JACCDP01 (sample SAMN15323441, study PRJNA562643) | freshwater metagenome | isolation source: river surface water | place: USA:Blue River Watershed | collected 2017-08-17
CTCTCCATTGGAGATGGTAGGGATGCACAAACACACCCCTCTCCATTGGAGATGGTAGGGATGCACAAACACACCCCTCTCCATTGGAGATGGTAGGGATGCACAAACACACCCCTCTCCATTAGAGATGGTAGGGATGCACAAACACACCCCTCTCCATTGGAGATTAATGTGAATACAAGTCCTCTCCAATGGAGGGGGGTATGGGGGAACGAAGTGCCCCCATAGAATGTCCCCACCCTAAGTAGAATGAGTCTCCCTACTGGTGCATACGGACTCATCCTTCCCCCCAGAAGTATACAGGGTATGGAGGATCCAACACATGTTACGAAAGTATTCCATACAAAAAAGGCATACAATGATTTTATGAAGAAAACCAATGCAATTCGCGCGATCTTTCAGGGCGATCCACACTATCTTGTCCACCCGTTTGATCGCACTCTCACATTGAGTAACGTCCACGACCCATACAAAGCCGCAGTAGAACGTCAGTTTATACGAAATAGAGAAAGAAATAAGACGGTAAAATCACATGATCAACCCATCTATGCGGTTCATATGCTCGATCTAGGGGTGGATCTGACTCATGTCAAGGACATTCTCGGACACCTGCGAGCCATTCCTGTCCCTGTCATGCTTACAAATATGTATGAATTACTCGAAAAAGTTGCGATGTTATGGAATCGCGGATATGTTCATGGAGATGTTCGCCCACCGAATATCATGATCCAGCCCAAGACAGGAAAATTAACACTGATTGATTTTGATTGGCTCATGGAGGTCAGAGAATTTGCAGCAACATATAGGCCTGTGACGGAGAGGGTCATTCCTAGCATGATGGGCAATGGTAAGACTAAAAAGGAACTTATCACGACCCCTCATATTCCACCCGAATTGCTACTATCTGATATCAGCCAACACCTAGAGGAGACAAACTTTTCGGCGGACAGGACACAAATAGGAACGAGTAGGACGGACAGGATCATCACCGACTACTGTATGCATGCACGTGAAAATTTTACATATCTTCATGCTTATTATCAACTCGCTCCGCTCCTATCAACTGTAAAACAGGCAACGGAAGCATCGATTGCCTATGCGAACGAAATCGTAAAAGAAGGCCGTCTTCCCATCGTGGAGTCCTATCGCACGCTTGATGGATATGGAATCGGCCAAAACCTCTTAGAATTGTGCCACCAACTCTATCCAGGGTCTCTCACCTATGCGGCGGATCCTTCCATGACACTTCATGAAAAGAGTGCTCTGAATACGATGATCCATTATGTTCTGAAACCTCTGTGCATGTTCTCGCTGCACGAGCGAAAGCATGTTGGTGAAGTTCTTGAGATCGCATCACGTATCATTGCGAGTGCTCAACAGGCGCCTGCGAATGAGAAACCCGCGAATCAAGGGAACAAACAGGGTGGAACACGCCGTCTGAAAAGAAGCACAAAAGCACGTAGACATAATATCGCAAGGAGATAGATGGACGATCAAATGGATTAGAAAATAAGGCCTAGCATGATGTCTATATCATTCTGTGTGTAGCATGATATAGAAATAATTCTACGTAGGAGGGCATTCTGCCCCATCTACTTAGGATGAGGACTCCTTTGAAGGCAATACCGAAGGCAATACCATCGGCTGCAACGCCTTCCACGACACAGGAAACGCCCGTTCCATGATCTGACTGACACGTTTCGCAAATTCACGAATCTCTTTCTGTGCATCCGCACCAAGCCGAAGATGACAGAGACGTGCAATGGCGGCAAGAGAAGCGGTCTCGATAAATTCCGTATACATGGACTGCGGTAACACCGCACGAGCCACCTCAGGAGCCACTCCCTTCTCCAACAACTGCTCATACGTCTCCATTGCCCCATGAATCTGCCGACGAATCGTCTCTTGCACCTCCTCGGCATGATCCACAGGAGTATCTTTTGACCCTTGTTTCACTTTGGGATCCCGCTGACGAACATCATCCACCCCAGGAATCCAGCATTCGGGCGCCGAGTCCACATAGCGACGACTGACCTCATTGCGGGCAAATCCGATCGTGTGACGAAACCATTCGCGAGCGACAAAGAGAGGCATCTTGATCCGAAACCGAACCTGGGGATGAAAGAAGGGACTCGTGTGCTCGTGCTTCGCCAAATAGGCGATCAGCTTCTTGTCTCCCTCGGTCAGCGAGGTGGAGACTTTATCAAAGGAGACACGCGCGGCGTTAACAACCGTGAGGTCAGTGCCAAACACTTCTAGGCACTGAACAAATCCAATCTGATCGGGTAGATACATGGGAACCGTCGTAGACTCTGTCGTAGTCGCCATCTCTGTCACACACCCACACACCCTTTAGGTCATCTGACTCATCAGCGTCTGCATATAAAGCACATGGCGGTCCCGTCGCAAAAAGTCCTCCACGAACGCATTGGCCGCCCGCACCACACGCTCTTGCAACGCCACATCATTTTTAACGATTCGCCAGGTATCTTCTAGCGTCTCCCGCGTGAACGGCACATAATGCACCCACGGCTTCAGGAACTCGTAATACCAGCACTCATCATTGGATTCCTCTTTCCAGCACACACATTGGGAGGCGAGAACCCATGGGAGACGGTCCCAACACGCGGTGTTTCCATCGATCACCATGATATGGCGATAGCCATATTGCTCCTCTTGCGTCATAGGGGCATGCAGGAACTTCTGTAGATACGTGGCGGCTCGAGGACTGAAATTCACGATTCCTGATAGATAGGCCTCGATCCAATCCTTTCCTTTTGCAAAGCTACAGAGGGCGACGCGGCGGTTCTCTTCGAATGTCGCCTTTCCACTGGACACTCCAATAAACAGCAACTTGTTCTTTTTGTCTCGAGTAGGCACCGTGTCTTTCTTCTCCAAGGCACCCTTGTAGTCCTGCATCGCATACAGGTCAGGAATCAGAAGATTGTGGGTATCGCTCTTTGATTTGGAAAAACTGAGAATGGAATGAGGCCACTCACTCGTATTCATCTGTGGCCCCACATAGTCGTGCAAGGAGATGTCAACCATATCGGATGGCATACGAACCTGTTGTAAGAAGGCAGAAAGGATGGCACGGTTGGTCTCTGTAAAGCCCGTGTTCTCCGTTCCTAGGACGCCCTGTATAAAATGAGACCCTTTCATGATGGCGTGATAATTCACTTGGTCTCTCGCAGCGATTCGCTCTTGATGGGGCGCCACATAGCGACGGGCTCGTTCGGTTGCCAGAGCCACGATCTCGGCGTCGCGACGCCCTTTTGAAGGCGCCGCCAGAGGACCTAAAGGCGGAGCCAAAGAACCTAAAGAACCCAGGGCATTCCCCTGCTCGTCGCACACGACCTCGTGAAGTTTCTCATATTCCCCTAGCTCCTTCGTCCCCCCCTCTTTGGCCAATGCATACACGATCGGTATGAGAGACCCTCCACCCTTCATAAGATGCTGTTGCCCATTGTAATGGAGAAAATGCGGCCACGTGCAAGTCACCTTGTTATACAATCGCCCTTCCTTGATGAGAAAATGGGACCATGGAATCGCATAGGCGGATTGAAAGATCACGCATCCTCTGTCTAGTTCCATCTTGAACGTGGCATTCTTATCATGAACATGATTCAAATAATAATACGTCATATAGCCCTGATCGCATGGGCACGCACTCATGTCGCGCGACAAGACCTGTTGAAGGGCCGCCACGTATCCCATGTAGCCGCCTGAATTCAGATAGCGATAGATGGAAGTCGTGGAGGGGTAGAGTGGCTGCACATGCGCCCACGGATAGCAGCTCGTTTCTGCGCTCGCCAACACGTCCACCTTCATTCTCTTGAACTTCTCTAGGACGTCTCCCATGCCATCGCGTTCGCAATCAAAGCACGTTACATCATAACCGTCTACAAAGCACACGACGTCGCCAGACGGGAGAGTGGCCAGGAACTCGCGCATGGCGAGGAGTTTGTCTTTGAATCCGCTCCATGGGCGAGTCGCCAGATTCTTGACGGGGGCGTTCAGATACACCATTTTGGATTCATCGGTCCCATGCGTGACGATGTGTAACATTCTATTCCAGTGGATACCCCTGAGACTTTATACTGTGGTGGGGACACTGCCCGCCCATGGCGGGCGTTTCCCCACACCCCTCTCCCGTGGAGATCATATAAATCCACACCCCTCTCCCGTGGAGATCATATAAATCCACACCCCTCTCCCATAGAGATCATATGGACCCCTAAAAATTTGAAAAGGATCACACCCCTCTATCCTACCGAACCCCCAAACATGGACATCAATGAGAATCAACCCTTGGGTCAAGACGATCCCTTGGACCACCTACAGATATCGTTACAACATCAAAAAGATTCATGGAAACGCATGGAGAATTCATTGGTAACACTGAAATGGGCCGTGGCGGCAATGTTCATCATCATGATGGTAATGTTCCTATGGATCTTAACAAGAATGAATCATGCAGAGGAGTCCATCCTGATTCATTCCATGGAGATACGCATCCTATATAAGTTGGAGGCGATATGGGTCCTATTATACGCTGTAGGGGTGACGTGGATCATGTGGAAGGTGTTCTCTATCTCCTGTGACACCCTATTGTCATGGTGTGCAGAAAGGAAACCGACAGGGAACCATGTATCATGGAGTGACGAGCACAATAAATAGGTCAATAAAAATCCCTCTGAAGGGTATTTTTTATGGGACATGCCCTGCATCTCTTGTAGCCGCCAAAAAATGCAAGCCATTCTAAAGATCTTTTCTCCATTCTCTATATGACACAAGAGTTCTACGTCATTCCTACCATCGGCCAATTCAAAGTATCGGTCACCCCTTATTACCATTTTTATGACAAAACGAAAATAGAATACTCTGTCTTGAACGTAGGAGGAGGATTTGATAAATGTGTCAACATTACCTACCATTCCGAGGACTCTCCTCGTAACACCGAGGCCATTCTTAGTTGGGCAGAAGTGATCAATAAATCATGTACGACAGACAGTCAGGCCATCAAAGGAGATGCCACTGTAAAAATGGTCCAATTGGCATTCACAATCCTACAGGAGATCGCCCCGTATGTCACATGGATCTCATTACGTGATATGAGCTTTTTTATGTGTGACACTCCTGAAGGAAAAAGAAAAGTGGCGCTACCACCGTTTCATATTGCGTTCCACGATAAAACATGGTATGAAGACAAATTCCATGCAACATTACTAGACCCAAACGACCATCAGCGCTATCGAGCATGTGTGCAAGCATTGCATACCGATCCCAAACCAGGACGGTTTGAATTTATCAATGATCGCCTGACAGAGCTCTTAGCGCCACTATATACCTCTTCTGCCACATGGAAGGAGTTTTTTACATGGATTGAAAAGCACTACCCTCGTGATAAATGTGCCCTTGTCTATCCATGGATTGAAAGTGCACTATCACATGTGTTTAAAGAAAATGGTGGGGGAGATTTATACACAGGAAAGGAATGGAAGATCGATCTCAAACCGATTCCGAAGATTCACTATTACGAAGTTGATCCAAAAAAGAAACATAGTGGAGGTCTTCGCTATGAGTGTCAATATTTTCATCATCGTGACAGGGGATACAATGACATTAGGAAATGGGACGTGGATCGCTTTCTAAAAAGAAAGACGCATACGAGGAAATCCAAGATGTCGAAGACACCTCATCGATCCAATAAGCAAACTAAAAAAAGAGGAAAAGACTGGTAGCTTTTCCACTAACTATGATTCAAGAGACAAATGACACTTAAAACATGTCCTGCGTCTCTTGCATCACTGTAGCAGTCGCAGCAGAAGCAGAAGCAGCGACCGCAGAAGAGAAGAGCGCTCTCGTGTTTCCTCCCGCTCCCATGAGCGGCAAGAGGGGCGGCATGGAGGAGCTAGCGCCCTCATACCCTCCAATGGAGAGGGGTGTGGGGACGCGAAGTGTCCCCACAATCTGTTGAGACATTGTCTCACTCCAGCTCCGCTGAGTCGCATTGGAGAAGGCACGAGACAGCGGCAGAGGTGGCAGCGAGCCGTTCGGCAAAGAGCCGTTCGGCAAAGAGCCGTTCGGCAAAGAGCCATTCGTAGAATTCACAGAGTTCACAGAATTCATCCGCGACGACACGCCGCGCATGAGGCTCAAGGTCGCCCCATGTTGGCGCAGATGGACCGAGGACACCCCGCCCTCCAACATGCCCTGGCAGATCGTGAGTTCATGGGTCAGAAGGTCCCACAGCGCCGCCTCGTAGTCCGAGCAGAGCAGGCGCGTGTCTCGAATCGCCGCGAGGCACTCCGTGATACGGTTCTCCAGCGCCAAGAGGGCGAGCGATCGCACCACTCCATAGGTCTCCACATGCTCGGCCACGGTCTCCATGATCGTCACGACCTCCCAACGAAGCCAATGGGCGGCTCCCATCGCATGGAGACGCGGCTCTTCCGTCGCATAGACCATGGCCCACGTGGTGTCCACCGCACCCGTCACACGGTTCAGCGCGTCCACATGGAAGGAGGATCCAATGGGCAACCGCGCCAACACAATCGCCTCTCCGTGCTCCATCAGGTCGCCGATCTTGATTTCTGTATTCGTCTCTGAAAGACGGACCTGGTAGCGCGTCTTGATCTCACACACAGGAAGAGTCAGGGTCACCTGTTGAAACGCACAGGACACGAGGCCGCCCACGACGTCGCCGATGACCACGGCCACATCCTCCTTGTTGCAGACCACATGATAGCTTCCACCACCCACGGTCGCCATGCGGGTCAGGAGATCCGCCTGATGGCCCTCGCCATATCCGATGACATGGAGGACGGAACTCTCCGTCAAGGGCTGCGCCAAGGCCAAAAGAGCGTCCGCATTCATCTCTCCAGAGGTCGCAAAGCCATCGGTCAGCAGCAGCACGCACTGGCAACCAGAATCGCGGAACAGCGACTGCCGCGCCTCCACGAGTCCCGCACCGAGATTCGTATTGGATTCCGACCGAATGCAGGAGAGCGTCACGCGGAGCGCCTCTACATCGGTCAGAAACGCCTGACGAAGAACGGTCGTGGCCCCACGGCTGAACGTCACGAGAGACAGGCGATCGGTGGGCGTGAGAAGCCCGAGGAGATGATGGAGAGAGTGCTTCACATTCTCCAGACGCCCCTCATCGTCCATGGAGGCGGAGACATCCAGCAGCAGGCACAAGTGAAGCGGGGGACGCACAAAGGCGGCTGGGAGGGCCTCTGTTGCTTGGATGCGAATGAGGGACCACTCGGGATGGGAGGGGACGGGAAAGGCAAAGGTGTTCATTAAATAGCGACTGGAAGCGGGGTGCTTTTCTATCATGGAAAGTGTGTTTCAATTTTTCCTAAAGATATGGTGTTACCGTGGGAGTCTCTTTCATGCCCCATGAATAGATGGATGCGTGGTATGTGATGGGTGCTGTCCTGGTGACGCTCGTGGTCTGTGCGATTGGCTTCGCTACACCTCGTCAACATGGGGCGCCAAGGATCATTTGGACATGGCGAGACAAAGACACACCCCTGAATCTTCATTGTCGTGCCAGTTGGAAACGGCATAATCCCGATCACGTCATCCGCATTCTCACTCCCCAGACCTTCCAGAACTATGCGAGAGTCCCTATCGAGGTATCTAGTCACCCCATTCTCTCCCCGTTCCTGGAGGACATTGTGCGCATCACGGTGCTGGCCGAAAATGGAGGGATCTGGTTGGACTCCCATGTGACCCTCCATGGCCCGTTGGACCCATGGCTGTTTCAGCCTCACCCGACCCACGAGATCCACCCGAAAGAGGAGAAGATGGTGGGGTTCCTGCGAGAGGGTCGGGTGGACACGGGCTTCCTTGCGGCGCTCCCTGGATGCAAATGGCTTCTACAATGGAAAGAGGCATGGGTTCAGCTGATGCGATATGATTCCATTCAATCGTATGCGACCATCAAGAAAAAAGAGGGGGTTCCGATGGACGACCTCTTGAATCCATTGGATCATATGGGCGAAATTGCATGGCGCTCCCTACGAGCTCCGTCTACTCTCTTCTTAGACCAAGAGACGATGGAGAAGCATATGAGTCGTTAGGAGGCTTTCTGTTCTTTCTGTGCTTCTGCCGCCTTTTGTGCTTTTGCCTTTTTCCATTTGGTATACATGGGCACCCATTGAACAAAGTAAGAGGACGCGAGCCACTCCGTGGCAAGATGATGCAATGCCCGTTCCGATTCGGTAAGAGATTCGAAGAACTCGTCGAAATCGGCGGGCAAGGGGGCGGGCTTGGGAGGCGTATAACGAATGGGAGAAGACATGGTGTGCCTTTGCTGTTAGGAGAAGAACACATCAATTTTTATGATTCTCCACTGGGTTTGACCTTGGCAGAATGACAACACAAACGATAGAGGCAGTTCTGATGCTTCGTTGTCATTTCCTCGATGAATCCCTCTTCTAGCTCATGGATCTTCGTGGGCGTCTTTCGCAAGACCGTAAATACATTTGTGGTGTAAATAAGCGAGTAATGATTGCGAACCGTTTTGGGTAACATGAACTGGTTCGAGTCCTTGATTTCCTTCATTTTCGTTTCAATTTCGGAAAGGACGCTATCAAAATCTTTTAGCTTCTCTTTTCCATAGCCAAATAGGAATTTTCCTGCGTGGAATTCGCATAGGCTTTGGAGGCGTTCAAACTGAAAGGCGGAGGCGCGATGGGCTTCACACTTCGCATCGAGCTTCAAATACGAGATGATCGCCAAGACACATGAATTGAAGGCGGATAGACCTGCGAGGAGAACGGCGCCATATTGCCAGTCATGTAACGCACTGGAAATGACTGTGCATACTGCCGAATTCAAAATGGCGGGCAGCATCAACATGTTCAACCGACGCTCACAATGAGATTTGGCCTCCATGTATAGGACCTTTTGGCCTTTCATATACAGAGCAAGAACGTGAAGGGCCTCTGCAGGAGAGATCCCAAAGGGCACATAGGGCTCCTCTGAAGGCGATACAGGAGAAGAAAGAGAAGGAGATGCAGAAGAAGGAGACGCTGGCAGGACCGTTGTAGACTCAGTGGGCACGGGAATCACCACTTCATTCGGTAGACGGTCCCCCATTTAGTAGTGGGGGTCATTATTCACCGTTTCGGTATCGATAGGGTCTACTACCGGATGTGGTGTGATCGTAGGACAACCCCCTGTCGAGAGATGCAATGGTGCGCCTTTCTGTGAGCCATCGGTGTTCTTCTCTTTTCTTCGCACCTTGTAACAGGATGCGGTTCAAAGACAAAAGGGTTCTGACCATTCAAACGCCAGAGGACATGCTCCGAATTCTAGAGGAAAAGGGAAATCCACAAAAAGACTATAAAAAAGGGGCCGTCATTCACGTTCACAATAAGATGCGTCAGAATGAGCACTACGTATTGGCGGAGGATCCTGGCAAGAACTTCGAACCTGACTTTCAGCCAGTCTTCTCACCAAAAGAGATGTTAGAACACGGTGTTTTCTCAGGGAAATACCTGAATGACTGTATCCTGGAATTCCCAAAAGAGTGGTTCATGACCGCCCTCAAAAGAGGGAAGCTCTCGCCTCAAGGACACGACACCTCCATCAACCAGTTTGGTGTGGATTCACGACTTTCTCTGGGAGAGTGGCGGGAATACGGGTGGGTTCCAAATCGTCATCATGCCGTCTCAGGACGCTATCCGATCCTCTCTACCGCACAGAACCCAGACGAGCGAGGTTGGTTCCAATGGTATTGCCGCTACTTCCTGGGCAGACGTCTCCCTGAGCTGGACGCTGTCCAAATCAAACGCTGGAAAGCCTTTGCCCGCCATGCGGGTCAGATCCGTGCCAACTGTAAAAAGGGAGATGTTACGTGTCGCCCTGTGCAGAGGCAGGCCCTGCTCCAGTGGTCGCACGAGCCGATGATCTAGAGGAAACTTAAAGAAAATTGACCATCTATCTAATAGATTAGACGGTCAGTCATCAACACCACAACCATGTCCTTCCGCGAACGAAACAACGCCGCCTCCAAGAAATCCTATGAGAAATCCATGGAACAAACTTACGCTACGGCATATGAACATGCGGTGGTCATGAAACACGCCGCCGATCACCCCACGTCCCACGTCGCTCATTGGTCCCGTGTGCCCGAGGAATGGCTGGAAGAAGCCGGCTACATCACGAGCTACAACGAACATCGCCTGAAACGACTGATGGCGAAACAAGAGCCTGCCGACGGAGTAAACCGTCTCAAGGACTATGGGGCCGATGCGATGACCCGATCATCCGATGGCACGTATGATTTGCTCCAAGCCAAATACTACAAAAGCAATCGTGTGACCGCGGCAGACATTGGAAGCTTCGCCGTGTCGCTCCTCAGTCTCCAGCTGCGCCATCCGACCTCCAAGGGACATCTCTATACGTCTTCACGGCTTCAAGCGGATCTGGCGGGCTTCATCGCTCACCCGCAGTATCCGATCCGCCACGTTCATTTCCCATGGGCGCCGCCTGACAAGCGATTGGAGCCCAAGAAACACGTCGTCCTACAGGATGCTGACCTCCCGCTACGCGACTACCAAGAAAGAGCCCTCCATGAACTCCATGAACAAGACGGAATCAATGCACTCCATATCCCGTGTCGTATGGGAAAAACGATCATCGCAGGACACGTCATCCGATCCAGACAGCCACGCATCCTTGTGGTTATGGCACCTCTTAAGATCAGCGTCCAGAACCTGAGAGACAGCCATCGTCTTGCATCGTTCCTTCCCGCCTACAAGAGCATCCTTGTGGATTCGGATGCGGAAGGGACGACGGATCGCAATGAGATCCTTGCCTTCCTAGAGACAACGGGGCCGCATGTGATCTATACGACCTACGAATCCGCCCTTGCAGTCGTGGCGACGATTCCAGGCATTGAAGAGGCCTATCTGCTAGTGGACGAAGTCCACAATGTCACTCCCGAGGACTGTGAATTCATCAAGCGGTTCTCACAAGGGCTTGTGATGTCTGCTACGCTGCCTGAGGAACTGGAAGAGGAGCTGTCGCTGAATACGATCGTGAGAGTCCCGTTTGCCCAAGGAATCCGCGATGGATACCTGACGGACTACAGCATCTGGCTCCCGTTTCTGACACGGAACCAAGCGGGCGAAACGTCGGTCGCGGTGGACATTCCTGATACGTTCCAGCAGGACGATCAAACACTGATTGCGCAAGCCATGTATTTGGCAACAGTGATGTTGAAAACAGGTGCTCGCCGTTGTATTGTGTATCTCACGCGCCAAGAGGACTGTGAGCGGTTCATGGAGCATGCCTCCAAGGTGTTTGAGGAGTATCATGGGATCACGATCTGGGCCAACAAGATTGACTCCACTGTGACACCTGCAGAGCGCACGAAGCGTCTACAAGACTTTCAATCGGATCTGGATGCCCCGTTCTATCTGTTGACATCGGTTCGCATTCTGGATGAGGCAGTGGATATCCCGAAATGCGATTCGGTCTTTGTGACGTCGGTGGGAGAGCACAGCAGCGACATTCGTATGACACAGCGGGCGATGCGCGGCTCCACGGTGGATCCTTCCAACCCGTCCAAGCACAATCAGATCATTCTGTGGGCAAATGGATGGGAACGGTGTGTAGGGTCACTGGAACTCATTCGTGAGGAGGATCCTGGGTTTCACAAGAAGATTCGCGTGGCGACAACATATGATCGGCAGGGGACAACGCGGGAGACAAAGGAGGTTGTGGAACAGCAGGAACAAGAGATGCGTGAGTATGCAGTGGTGTCTTGTATGTCGTCGTGGGAGAGACAGAAGATGCGGTGGATCACACAATACAACAAGCTACAAAGGACACCCTCTCAAAAATCCAAAGAGACAGATGAAAAAAGAGCGGGAAAATGGCAGAGCCACCAACGGACCTCAAAGAAAAAAGGGACATTGTCTATAGAACGTATTGCGGAGTTGGAGGCCATTCCTGGATGGGAGTGGGATTCAGATACATGGGAAGAACAACGAAACCACTGGAAGACAGTCTATACCAGGATACAAAGGACACCCTCTACAACATCCAAAGAGACAGATGAAAAAAGAGCGGGACAATGGCAGCACAACCAACGGAATGCAAAGAAAAATGGGACAATGTCTACAGAACGTATTGCGGAGTTGGAGGCCATTCCTGGATGGGAGTGGGGCAGAGACGAGACATACACATGGGAAGAACAACGAAACCACTGGAAGACAGTCTATACCAGGATACAAAGGTCACCCTCTCAAATATCCAAAGAGACAGATGAAAAAAGAGCTGGTGTATGGCAGCACAAACAACGGAAGGCAAAGAAAAATGGGACATTATCTACAGAACGTAGTGCGGTGTTGGAGGCTATCTCTGGATGGGAGTGGGGGACTGAAAGAAAAGAAACATACACATGGGAAGAGCAAAAACAGAATTGGATCACACAATATGAGACGCTACAA
>JACCDP011031055.1_pt1 | contig 12475 bp, 13 predicted proteins | sample 7445841 | NCBI WGS metagenome assembly JACCDP01 (sample SAMN15323441, study PRJNA562643) | freshwater metagenome | isolation source: river surface water | place: USA:Blue River Watershed | collected 2017-08-17
CCATTGCCGCTGCAACCCCAGCCGCCTGCGCCAAAGGTGCAAGCGACACCCCACCTAGCGGAAGCGACAACAGCTTCGCAGCAAGCTGCGCAAGTACCGACTGCATCAGCCACCCCAGACCTAGCCCAATGAGAATTGAGACCATGGTCACGACGAAGAGCTCTAGTGCCCACCAATAGTTCAGTCTTGATTGGGTTGCGCCTATGGACTTCAGCACCGCACAGGTCTGAAGATGCCTCAGGACAAACCGCTGCGCTGCGAGTGCGACCGCGGCGGCGGCCGTCAGTGAGGCCAGCATGCCGGTCAGTGATAAAAACGCATAGGCGCGATCAAGCGCATTACGCAGTTCGGGGCGGGCATTCTCAAGACTCTCGATCCTTTGGCCGCGACCAAGCCGCGGCGCGAGTTCATCATTCAGCTGCTGAACCGAGAGCAGAGCGCTGCCGGGCTGTGCCGCAACCCAGAGGCGGTAACTAATTCGACTACCCGGTGCAACGAGTCCACTCTCCTGCAGGCGCTCATGTCGAATCATCACTCGTGGTGACAAGTTGACAAAGTTCATCCCTCGATCGGGCTCTTGAATAATCAGTGCCGCTACACGGAGCGACAGTGCACCGATCGTTAGGCGATCGCCAATCCGAACATTTAACGTTGCTGCTAATGCTGGATCAATCCAGACCTCGTCTAGGCCGAGAGTGCCATTACTGATTCGACCCTTTTCCGTCTGTAATAACAGTGTGCCGCGTAACGGATAGCCCTGCGTCACAGTCTTGAGCGATACCAACAGCCCACGCATGTTGTCGCCCGCTCCGGCCTGCGCCATCGTCGGAAACTGGCTCCCTTCAACAAGACGTAATCCACGCTGCTGAACCTGCGCCTGCCACTCAAGGGGTGGCGGACGGTCGGAGACGAGGACTAAGTCGGCCGCAAGCGTCGCCTGGGCATCGTTCGCTAACGCCTGGCGTACGCGATCCGCGAGCAGACCGACGGCACTCACCGCGGTGACGGAGATCACCAACGCTAGACAGAGAAGGGTTGCACCCCCCTGTCGAATATCCCGCCACGTTAAAAACCAGGCTAACCGCATCGCAATGCCTCAACAATTCCTATTCGAGCCGCCCGAATCGCCGGGACCATCCCCCCCGCGACCCCCATCCCCACCGAAAAGAGCAGCGATGCGACCACGATCCCCGGTGAGAGTTCAAATCCGAAGGCAAGTTCAGAGAAACTCTGGAAATTTGTGGTCGAAAACTCAACAAACTGCATTCCCGCTGCCAGGATCAGCCCCACCACGCCACCGAGCAACGCCAAGGCAATCGATTCCCCAAGAAAGGCCATCAGAATCGCACGTCGCTGAAATCCCAACGCGCGCAGCGTCCCAATCTCCGCCGTTCGGGTGGCGACAGCAGCCTGCATCGTAATCGTTGCGCCAATAATTGCCCCAATTGAAAAGATCGCAGCGAGCGTCAGACCAAGAATCTGAATAAATCGAGATAGTCCCGCCGACTGCTCGGCATAAAAGTCGCTCTCACGACGCGCAGACAACGAGATTCGCGGATCCGCACTGAATCGGTTCACCAGTGCGTCATAGCCGTTTTGAGGATCCGTGAGTCGAATCACAATGGTGGAATAGGCATTTCGACGAAATGACTGCATCAGCGCATCCACATCGCCCCAGATTTCAGAATCAAATCCGCTGCGTGCCCCATCAATGACGCCCACAACCAGCCACTGTCGTCCCCCAAACCGGATCGACTCGCCAGGCTCGACACCAAGAAACTGCGCGCGAACACTTCGACCGATCACAATCTCATTCGAACCAGGACGAAACATCCGCCCTTCAATCAGCTGGACTTTGCGCCGAAGAACAACCCCTGCGGGGTCCATGCCACGGATGACTGCATTCGAGATTGCCCCAGTACGCTTTTTGGTCAGACTAATCAGCATCACCACTTCTCGAGACGCAAGCGGCTCCCCAATCACAGCCACCTCGGGGAGGGCCGCCACCAGTGCTGCCTGCGATCGCTCCACTGCACTCTGCACCTCGGTCGTCGAGCCCTTTCGCGTCACCACGACATTGTCTGGCTCTCCGGTTGCGACGAGCGTCCGCTTCAGTCCTGCATCCAACATCAACGATGTCGCAAAGACGAAGACCACCAAGGCCATGCCCCCGGCAGTCAGAAACGTCGTGACGCGCCTCACCCAAAGGTTACGGACGCTGTAATGAATGGGAATCGCCATGAGCGACCCAGATAACTTAGATTGCACGGAGCCCCTCGACAATACGAATCTGCGAGTAACGCCAAGCCGGTACAGCGGCGGCTGCAAGTCCTACCGCGGACACCAAGACCATCTGCATCACAGTCGTGCTTCGTGCCACCTCGAACACGGGAAACAGGGTGCCCACCGACCCACTAAATGCCTGGGCAACCGGGAATGTGAGCAGCACGCCCGCGAGACCCCCGAATAAGGCGAGCACCAAAGACTCTCCTGTGATGAGGCCGGCAACAAACAGTGGAGAAAATCCAAGCGCCTTGAGCGTCGCATATTCACTGGTGCGCTCACGTGCTGTCATGGCCATGGTATTAGCCATCACCGCCATGATGATCAGAATGACCACGTAAGAAACAATCTGAATCGCCAAGACAATTGCCTCTGTCATCGCGACGAACCCGAGCTGAAAGGCTTTCTCGGTTTCTGTCAGTGTTTCATAAGCGGAATTTCGAAACAACGCGTCGATCTGGAGACTGATCTCCGCCGCGCGCTGCGGTTCAGCGATCTCGACGACAAAAACGCCCGTGTTATTGACCGCTCTCGGAAGCCCACGTCGCTTTGCCTCCTCGTTCAGGTAGTCCCAATGAAAAAACATCTGGGCCGTGTCGGTTGAACGGTCTTTCCCCTGATAGACCCCTACTACCTTGAACTCCCAATCTCCTGGGTAGATCTGGCCTTTTAGGGTCATCATGTCGCCCACCGACAGACCGTGCTCCTGGGCAATCTTCTGACCGATCACAGCGCCGCGCCGATCGCGAATAAAATCCCGCCGCATCTCATCCGTCAGCACATATTCCGGATAGGCGGCGAGATAGCTCTCTGGCGTGATTGCAAACTGGGGGAAGAAAAAGCGTGGCTCTTTGTAGATACCGCCAAACCAGTTCGCCCAGGCAACACTGCGCACGCCCTCGACCTGCCGAATCCGATCTGCGTGAGAGATCGGCAAAGGGAAGACCAACGAAATGGCATTACGGGTAATCAGACGGGCATTGGAGGCACCTTCTGCGCCGGCATACCACGCACTCACCACCGTCGACAGAAGGCCAAACGCGACCGTTGCGGTGACAAGCCCGAGAAACGTCAATGCGGCACGGCCCCGTTGCCGGGCAATATTCCGAACCAACAGCTGCAGGACAATCACGAAGCACCTGCTGCATTCGGCGACTCAAGCTGACCCTTCTCTAGGTGAAGCACCGACCGGGCATGCCCCGCCGCCTTCGGGTCGTGGGTCACCATCAAAATCGTCTTGCCCATATCTTGATTGAGTCGCTCGAGCATTCCCAGGATATCTTCTGCAGACTGTCGATCAAGGTCTCCCGTGGGTTCATCGGCAACAATGATGTCCGGATTCGTGATCAACGCGCGCGCGATGGCTACGCGCTGCTGCTGCCCCCCCGACAGCTCGTTCGGACGATGGTCCATCCGATCCGCGAGTCCGACCTGGGCAAGCGCTTCGGTGACGCGCCGATGCTTTTCTGATGAACTCGCCTCCGTCAGTTGCAAGGGCAGTGCGACGTTCTCAAAGGCAGTGAGCACCGGAATCAGGTTATAGAACTGAAAGATAAACCCCACATGCTGCGCCCGCCAACGCGCCAAAGCGGCCTCGGAAAGCTTTGCAATATCTTGCCCGCCAATCGAGATCTCACCGGCGTCGGGGCGATCAATTCCGGCAATGAGATTCAGCAGTGTGCTCTTACCCGAACCAGAAGGGCCCATCAGTGCCACAAAATCCCCCGCATTCACCGGCAGCGAGAGGTCCTGCAGAACGGGCACAGACTGTCCACCCCGCTGATAACGCTTGTGAACGTGAGAGAGCGTAATGAGCGGTTGCGTCATGATGCGATCAAGGCGCGACTACCCGAACCTTCTGTCCGTCCTTAAACGCCTTGGGGCGGATCACCACCCGCTGCCCTGGTTTGAGCTGCGGCACGGAAACGAGCTCCCCCTGGGTCGGGTCCGCGGACGGTAGTTCAATCCGCTTGAGCCGGTCACCTTCTAAAAGAAACACCGCTGACTTACCTGACTCATTCAGAACCGCCTGCCGACTGATGGCAATTACAGGCTGGCGCTCGGAATCGGTCAGTGGACGGTCAAGAAACACAATCTTTGCGGACATGTCTGGAAGAATGCGAGGGTCAATCTTCTGAAAACGAACCTTGACAAGCCGCGTCGCCTTTGCGCGATCAATGGTGGGCACCATTCGAACAATCTCCCCCGCAAACCGCTCTCCGGGGAGTCCATCTAGCCCAATCTCAGCCGGCTGACCAATCTTTAGCCGAGAGACGTTCGATTCCGACACATCCGTCTCGACCTCTAAGGTGGACATGTCCGCAATCGTGACAACCGCCCCCTTCGACTCCGCGGCAGAGGAAAACGGTGTGATGTTGTCACCGACGTTGGCATTCTTAGTCAACACGACTGCATCGAAGGGGGCACGAATCTCCGTCTGTGCCAATGCGGCCTCGGCAACCTTCTCGGCCGCTTGGGCTGCCGAAAGCGATGCCTTTGCACGACCAAGACGCGAGAGATTCGTATCATGCACAGACGGCGCGATAAATCGTTGCGCAAGAAGGCTTGCCGACCGATCGGCCTGACGCTGCGCCTCGTCAAGATCCGCCTGGGCGATACCGACCTGCGCCCTTGCCTGATCGAGCTGCGCAGTCACATCCCGGCTCTCAATCTTGGCAATCAACTGACCCGACTTCACCACTGCGCCCTCGGCGACACCGAGCCACTCCAATCGACCACTTGCCTTTGAGGCGAGCGCCGCTTTGCGTTGCGCCACGACATACCCTGTTGCGTTCAGGACAGACAGCGTCTGAGACGGATAGGCCTGGACGACAGGGGTCGTCTGGACTGGCTCGGCAGACCCTGATCGCCACAGCCACACCCCGATAAGGACGACGGCGGACCCAAGGATCCACCCCCAGAATCGTGAAAGCCCTGATAACCTAGGAAATCGCATTTTGCTAAGGTCACTCTCGCTAAAGAAATCGATCTTACGGGCAAAATCGACCGATCACAAAGGAGCATGAACTGCCATGACCACATCTTGGATTTCACTGAAAGCCGATAACGGACAGTCTTTCGATGCCTACCTGAGTCTTCCCCCAACCGGGAAAGGACCAGGACTTCTCCTGATTCAAGAAATCTTCGGCGTCAATGAACACATACAGGCGGTCGCCGACCAGTATGCGGCCGATGGCTACACCGTCATCGCACCCGACATCTTCTGGCGAATGGCACCACGTCTTTCACTCGGATACGATCAAGCCGGCTTCGAGAAGGGGCTTGCGATGCTTGGGCAGCTCGACCTTTCGGCTGCAGCCCGAGATATGAAAACCTGTGTGCAGACCCTACGCCAGCACGCAGCCTGCACGGGACGTGTTGGATCAGTGGGCTTTTGTATGGGCGGCCTGCTCAGCTACATTGCCGCTGCAGAAGCGGGCGTGGATACAGCGGTCTGTTACTACGGGGGCGGCATTCACCAACATCTAGAGAAAGCCACCAAGATCAAGGCTCCGCTTCTCTTTCACTTTGCTGAAAAGGATGGTTATATCCCTCAGTCCGCAGTCCAGTCAGTCCGCGAGGCATTTGCCGGTCGTGACAATGTTCGCGTCATCGTTCACCCAAAAGTGGACCATGGATTTAACTGCTGGCGTCGACCTGCATGGGATCAGGTGACTGCAGCCCGCGCTCGGGGACAGTCGCTCGTCCATCTCGCAGAAACATTGAGATAGCCAGCGGCCCTGATCTCGGGTTGAGCTAACGCTTGTCGGCTGCCGCACTCGCCCTCGTCCTGGCGGCAGCAGTTTGTCACGCTGGATGGAATCTCGCCCTAAAAAAAGCGCGAGGAAACGGATTAGCCTTTTTCGCGGTACTCGGGATTCTCGAAGTCGCCGTCTGGTCCATCCCAGTCGCCTTGCTGACGCCCGACATTGGGGACTTCAGCCCCGAGTGGCTGGTGGCCATGGCGGTGAGCGCAGCGATCCACATGGCGTATTTTCTGTTGTTACTCAAAGCCTATAAAAGCGCAGATCTCTCGCTCGCCTATCCACTTGCCCGCGCTACTGGTCCGCTCCTCTCGGTGCTTGCAGCGATCATCTTTCTCGGCGAGTCACCGTCCGGCATTGCGCTCGTCGGCGCACTCTTGATCATCGCGGGATCGACGTGGATTGGATTATCTGGTGCCCGAGTCAGCGGGATTGGACAATCCCAACTGAAAGGCATCGCCTTTGCAGTTCTGTGCGGGATGATGATTGCCGCCTATACCGTCTGGGATCAGCAATCGGTCACACGGTTTGCAATTCCAGTCCTCATCTTTTACTGGGGGTCCATTCTCATGCGAATCGCGATGGCATCCCCAGCGCTCTGGACTGAACGACACACGATCTCAACCTGGTTTTGGCATGACTTACGAGTGCTGTTAGTCGTTGCAGTGTTGGCCCCTCTGGCCTACATCCTCGTCTTAGTGGCGATGACCCTCGCCCCGTTAAGCCTCGTTGCACCGGCCCGTGAGATCAGCATCCTGCTGGGCGTCATTGCTGGCGCAAAGCTGCTCCAAGAGGGGCAAATGCTCTCGCGACTCGGCGCCGCAACCATGATGGTCGCAGGCATCGTACTGCTCTCTGTCGGCGATCGGCTCTTTTCCTAAGCCGTACGGCTCCCAGGGACGCGGAAATGATCGCTTGATCCATATAACTTTATCTATAAAATTATTAATGTCTTGTCGCCGTCCCCACCGCCGAGCTGCGATTGATCCCCTAGAAGGAGCCTGCCGTGACACCCCCCGACTTCGGTTCAATCGATAATGAGCTCAGCGAGCTCTATGAATGGCGTAAGCGCGCAAGAAGAATAGGAAGCATTGGTCTTGTGGGGTTATTAGGATTTAACGTCGGAATCGATTACATCGATTTCCTGTCAGGCGAGTTTCGAGTGCTCACCGCCATCACGACGGCGGGCTTCTGTCTTTTTGGCTACTACGCCTACCGCCTGAACTATCAGGTCGAGCGACTCGTGATACAGACGCTTGTGCTGCAGCGAGAAGTGATCGAACTTCGACGAGAAGCAGGCCAACCAGACCGCTAGAGACACGACCGACGGGGTCTTTGGTATCCTCATTGAACCAAATCGTTGAAGATTTCTTTGAGGACTTCGTTGCGTGGGGAAAAACCTCTGGTTTGAACTAAGGGCATTTGCACGACGCGCTATTCTTGAATCCGATCTTCATGCGCTCGATCCAAATGCTTTTACCTTGCTGGAATGGCTCGTCGACCAGACACAGGCCCGTCAGGATCCGATCTATATGCAACAAGTGGTCATGGACTCGAAGGTCGCCTCGCCGGCAACCACCTTCAAATGCGTCGGGTTGCTCGAAAACGCGGGGCTCGTCTCCGTCACGATAGACCGTCGGGACGCTCGCCGCCGGATCATTCGCCCGACACGGCGTGCCCTTCAGATCATGGAGGCCCTGAGCCAGAAAACCGAACAATGGCTTGCCCATCGTCGGCGGCTATCCCAAGAGGGCAAAAGTTCTTAAGAATTGGTAGCGGGGGCAGGATTTGAACCTACGACCTTCGGGTTATGAGCCCGACGAGCTGCCAGACTGCTCCACCCCGCGTCAGAGAGATAATGAGTATATATGAAATTCTGCCCCTCATGCGGCGGTGCAAACGAAATCCGAGTCCCTGAAGGCGATAGCCGGGAGCGGGCGGTCTGTAGCACCTGTGCCACGATTCACTACGTCAATCCAAAGATTGTCCTGGGGACCATTCCAGCATGGGAGGACCAGGTGCTGTTGTGTCGCAGAGCCATCGAACCGCGACTCGGGTTTTGGACACTGCCTGCGGGATTTATGGAAGTCCAGGAGTCCACCGCACAAGGTGCGATTCGTGAGACCTTCGAAGAGGCCGGCGCAGAGATCCATTTGGGGAGCCTGTTTTCAGTTTTTGATATCCCTCATGTCGATCAGGTTCATCTCTTCTATCTCGCAACGCTGCGTCACTTAGATGTGGCGCCCGGTCCTGAGAGCCTTGAGGTCCGACTCTTTCGAGAATCCGAGATTCCTTGGGAAGACATCGCCTTCCGAACGATTACAGCGACGCTCCGTTTCTATTTCCACGACCGCAGGCAGGGACAATTCGGCCTGCACACGGGTGACATCCGTCAGATTCAGCTTCCGCATGACCCGCCCGCTCCTTTGGGTTAATCCGAGCGACCCGCTTCCGCCAACGCACCTTGCCTTTCGTGCGGACGAAGGGGCAAACGGATTGCTCGCCGCAGGTGCAGACCTCTCCGCCGAGCGACTCAAGGAGGCCTATCACAAGGGCGTATTCCCCTGGTTCTCCGAGGGCGAGCCTGTGCTCTGGTGGACACCTTCACCAAGATTGGTGTTATTTCTCGATGAGTTCAAAGTCAGCAAATCATTCCGCAAAACGATCACCCAGTATCTTGATGATCCGACGCTGACGATTGCCTCCGACCGAGACTTTCCCGAGGTCATGCGCGCCTGCGCATCCCCGCGCGCAGGGCAAGCGGGGACCTGGATTACCCCTGCGGTACAAAAGGCTTACTGCGATCTTCATGGGATGGGGCTTGCCCACAGCGTCGAAGTCCGCAGACAGGGCACTCTTGTCGGTGGGCTCTACTGTGTCAGCCTGGGCCGCATGCTGTTCGGGGAGTCGATGTTCTCTCGAGAGCCCAACGCCTCAAAGATTGCGCTCGCTGCCCTGGTGTCCTGGGCGAAAAAACATGGGGGCTCAGTGATAGACTGCCAGCAGCGAACAGATCATCTGGTGTCGCTGGGGGGAAGAGAGATCGACCGGCAGACTTTCGAAGCACGATTGACACAAGCCAAAAGTGAGCCAGCCTTTGACTGGATTCACCACGGAATCAGTAAAGAAGATCTAAGGGGCATCACGCGATGGCCCATTTAAAAGACCTTCCAGTAGTGAGCCTGCAGTTCTACGTAACGGCACCCTACCCCTGCAGTTACCTGTCTCAGCACAAAGCTCGATCACAGGTAGCAACGCCCAACCACCTGATCAACGCCCAGGTCTATAGCGACCTGGTTCAGATCGGCTTTCGTCGCAGCGGCGTCTTTGCCTATCGACCATACTGCGATGGATGTCGCGCCTGTATCCCGCTGCGCATTCCAGTGCGTGACTTCACGCCAAACAGAACCCAGCGTCGCCTCTGGAAGAAAAATATGGACCTATCGGTAACGATGGGGCCCTTGCGATTTGATGATGAGCACTACAGTCTTTACCAGCTCTATCAGTCCAAACGGCATGCGGGTGGTGGAATGGACCACGACAGCCGAGAGCAATACGCACAGTTCTTGCTCCAGAGCAGAGTGGAATCACGACTGATCGAATTTCGCGACCAACAGAATCAACTCAAGATGGTCTCGATTGTTGACCTTCTCGAAGACGGAATGTCGTCCGTCTACACGTTCTATGACCCCGATGATGCCGCCCGAAGCCTTGGAACCTATGGCGTCCTCTGGCAAATCGATATCTGTCAGCGCAAGGCGTGGTCTCACCTCTACCTGGGATACTGGATCGAAGAGAGCCCCAAGATGTCGTACAAGGCCCGATTCCAACCGCATGAAACCTTACAAAGTGGCGTCTGGGTTCGATCCAACCCGACCCGCTAGTCGATCGTTGCCCACATGAATCTCTTCACAAGCTACCCACTCCTGCGCCCGATGTTGTTTGCCATGGACGCAGAAGCGGCCCATGAGTTCACGCTGAGTTCGCTCGAGACACTGAAGTCGGTTGGCCTGCTCCCCCCTTCTCGTCCACATCCGGGCCGAGAAGTCGTGTTGGCAGGACTCCGCTTTCCGAATCCAATTGGACTAGCGGCAGGGCTCGACAAGAATGCAGCGCATCTCGACGCACTGGGTGCCTTCGGATTTGGATTTATGGAGGTCGGTACCGTCACGCCGAGACCGCAGCCAGGGAACCCCAAACCGAGAATGTTTCGACTCCCCGAGCATCGCGCGGTGATCAATCGACTTGGATTTAACAACCTCGGGCTAAAGACATTTATCGATCACGTTCAACAGTCCGAGTGGGCGCGTGATCGCCGCGGCATTCTTGGGCTCAATATCGGAAAAAATGCCGATACACCGATTGAACAGGCCGATGACGACTATCTCGCCTGTCTCGAGGGCGTCTACCCCTGGGCGGACTATGTCACCGTCAATATCTCGAGCCCGAATACCAAGAACCTTCGAGACCTACAGAATGAGGCTGCACTTGAACGGCTGTTGTCGCGGCTGAAGGCGCGCCAGAGTGCGCTGGCCCAACAGCATGGGAAACAGGTTCCTTTGTTCCTTAAAATCGCGCCTGATCTCAATGACGATCAGATCAAGGTCATTGCGGAGGTGCTCAAACGACATGGGTTTGACGGACTCATCGCAACGAACACCACCCTATCGCGCGATGCGGTTGCCGGCGCAAAGTTTGCACAAGAAGCCGGCGGACTGTCTGGTGCCCCGCTGCTGAACGCCTCGAATGAGGTCATTCGAAAATGTCGTGCAGCGCTCGGGCCTGAGTTTCCCATTATCGGAGTGGGTGGTGTACTCAGTGGCGACGATGCGCAGAGCAAGCTCGCCGCAGGCGCAAACCTGGTTCAGATCTACAGCGGTCTGATCTACCGAGGGCCAGCACTCGTTTCGGAGGCAGTCCGCGCCACACGATCCGCGTAGCGTTCTCGAAAGGTCTTCGACGCCGGTGTCGGCAGGTCTCGGAAATCAGTCCATCCCTTGGCCAGCGCCAAGTGACGAATGCGTCCACCTCGACGCCCCAGAGACCGCAGGACACGATTGGCAACACTCACGACCAAAGCGTAAAGATTTGGACGGGTCGCCACAAAACCCCAGAGCAACATCGAAAACCGCTCTTTGGCAGGGCGCAGATGACGGGCAAACTGGCGTTCCCGCAGCTTGCGCAAAAGATCCGGCAGCGGAATCGCCACAGGGCAGACCACGTGACACTCACCGCACATCGTGGCAGCCTGCGGAAGATCCAACGCATTCTCAAGGCCTACATAGCTCGGCGTGAGCACCGACCCCATGGGACCAGGATAGACCCAGCCGTAGGCATGGCCACCGATCTTCTGGTACACCGGGCAATGATTCATACAGGCCCCGCAACGGATACACCGAAGCATCTCCTGAAACTCACTTCCCAAGAGACTCGAACGTCCCCCGTCGACCAGCACAAAATACATATGGTCCGGACCATCCGGTTCATCCGGTCCACGAACCCCAGTGAGAAGCGAGATGTAGTTTGAAATCGACTGACCTGTTGCACTTCGCGTGAGCAGGCGAGCAATCGTCGCAAAGTCTTCAAAGGTCGGCAGTATCTTCTCGATCCCCGTCACGACCACGTGGACACGGGGCATGACCGTACACATCCCCTCGTTACCTTCATTGGTGACTAATGCAACAGAGCCTGTCTCTGCAATTAAAAAGTTACCGCCCGTAACACCCATGTCTGCCTGAAGAAACTTCGGACGCAGGGTCTCTCTTGCCTCTCGAGTCAGCTCGCCAATGTCCGTGAGTCGTGGTTTCTGGTGGACCTTTGCAAAAAGATCCGAGATTTCTTCTTTATCCTTGTGAATCACCGGGGCAATGATGTGACTCGGCGCCTCGTTGTCATTGATCTGCAGAATGTACTCGCCAAGGTCGGTCTCAACGGATTCAATCCCCTCTTTCGCGAGCGCTGCATTCAGGGCCATTTCCTCGGAGACCATGGACTTGGACTTCGTGACTAGCTTTACTTCATGGCGCTTGGCAATGTCGACCACCAGCTCAGACGCCTGCGCCGGCGTCTCTGCAAAAAGTACAGTGGCCCCACGTGCGGTCGCTGCACGCTCAAACATTTCAATCCATACATCAAGACGATCCAAGATCCGGTTGCGGCGTTCCACTGCTGCCTGACGCGTTGCCTCGAAATCAATCTCCTGGATCACATTTGCGCGGGCAGATACAAACTTCTCTGAGAGCTTCTTCAGATTCTGCTGAAGCCGAGTGTCCGCGAGCTTCTCCCCGACCCGCGCCTGAAAATGCATCGACTGAACCCGCATGCGTTGCCCCCTATTTTCCCGAGATGACTACCGCGACTTCCGCGGTAGCTCACCCGCTACGACCTGAGCCACACGCAACACCTGCGTCCGCTCATCGCCCCATCGA
>JACCDP010557990.1_pt1 | contig 12473 bp, 10 predicted proteins | sample 7445841 | NCBI WGS metagenome assembly JACCDP01 (sample SAMN15323441, study PRJNA562643) | freshwater metagenome | isolation source: river surface water | place: USA:Blue River Watershed | collected 2017-08-17
AAGCTGCACAACAAGCTGCACAACAAGCTGCACAACAAGCTGCACAACAAGCTGCACAACAAGCTGCATCACTACAAGCTGCACAACAAGCTGCATCACTACAAGCTGCACAACAAGCTGCATCATTAGAAGCTGCATCACTACAAGCTGCATCACTACAAGCTGCACAACAAGCTGCATCACTACAAGCTGCACAACAAGCTGCACAACAAGCTGCATCACGACAAGCATCACTACAAGCTGCATCATTAGAAGCTGCATCACAACAGGCTGCTTCACAACAAGCATCACTACAAGCTGCATCACGACAAGCATCACGACAAGCATCACTACAAGCTGCATCACGACAAGCATCACTACAAGCTGCATCACGACAAGCATCACTACAAGCATCCCAACAAAAATCACAAGCTGCACAACAAGCATCATTAGAATCAAAAAAACAAAATATTTATAATAATTTTATGACATTAACAAAAAATCAACAATTATACGTAGAAAAGGTAAGAGTTAATACAATGAATTTACTTAATAATAATATGATAACAGATATAATTAATTTATTATTTACTGATATTGTAAATCAAATTAGAACTAATATTACAGGTATTTATATAAATGATGATTTAACAAGATATATCAAAATTACACTATCAGATTATTGTAATAGTAAAATACTACGTGGTAATATTAAACAATATTTTAGAACAGGTATTATTGAAAGTGATATTATAAATAATGCTATATTAAAAATAACAAATCCTAGTTCACCTTATTATAATATTAATTTAACAACCACAGATATTAATAATATAAGTAATTATTATTCTATAAACATTCAAACTAGTTCATATTTTTTAAATCCTAACTTTAATATAATTGTTGATACATATAAAATAATTATAAGTGAAATTATTACTGATTTTATGCCAAATTTTATATTAATAATTAAAAAAAGACTAGATACAAATAGCCAACAATATGAAGAAGTAAATTTATATTATAACTCAATGACAGGTTTAAGTGATTACAAAACAAATATAAATAAGATTATTGAAGATAATAATAAATCTTTACTTTTATTATCTGTTGTATTACAAACTATGATAACACCACTAACAAATGATTCATTAGCACGTATTCGTTTAATAAGTATTAATGAAACAATAAAATTAATAATTAATAATAATAAAATAACAAATTATATATCATCTACACCTAAAATTATAATTAATTTATCAAATTTAAATATAATAGATAATTCATATTTTATACCAATAGTATCAGAAATTTGTGATAAAATAATTGATAAATATTTTGACAATTATACTGTAGAAATTGTAAAAAAAATAACAATTTATTTAATTAATAATTTAAATATAAATACATCAATGTCATATAGTAATATACAATCAATATTTTTTAATAATTATAATAATAATATAACTATAAATGATAGTTTAAAATTAAATTATTTAATTATTTTAAAAATAGGACTATATAATGATCTTATAATAGATATTATTGCCAAATCATATAGTTATATTTATACTATAATAAGTTATGCAATCAATAACAGTTATACAAATTTAAATAATAATAATGAATTTTTGAATATTAAAAATATAAATATATCTAATGCTGTAACAAATTATTTAACCAAGTCAAATTAAAATAAATATTATAATAATTTTATATATAAGTAAAATTATTTTATATATTAAAGATATATAATATAATTAAAATATATAATGTTAAATAAATATTTTCAGAATATTGATTATAATAAAATTAAATATGATAAAGAAGGTTTATACTCTATAACAAATTATTCTGATGCAAATACAATATCAGAAATCATATTAAGTTTGTATAATACAAAAATGTTATCAATTTTAGACTGTACAGGAGGTTTAGGTGGTAATTCTATATCTTTTTGTAAATATTTTTCTAATGTAACATCATTAGAAATAAATAAAAATAGATTTAAAATGCTTGAAAATAATATAAAATTATATAATTATAATAATATAAAATTAATTAATGATGATTCAATTGAATATTTATTTAAAAATTATAATAATTATGATATATATTTTATAGATCCACCATGGGGAGGTATTGATTATAAAAAAAATAATAATATAACTTTAAAAATGAGTAACTATAAATTAATAGAAATAATAAATATTTTAATTAATAAAATAAATGATAAATTAATAGTATTTAAATTACCATTTAATTATAATTTTAATGAATTCAATTTATATAATTATAAATTATATAAAATTAATAAATATTATATAATAATTATTTACATATAATTTTTAATTTTCTCTTAAATAAAAAAGCATATATGCATTTTTATTTGGTAGATCTTTTTTTGATAATTTAACAAGTGGTGAACTATCATTAAATAAATACCATTTATTATTATGATTATTTTTAACAAATGATACATAATGACCACACTCTAATGATTTATAACGTAATTCTTGATGAATATTAATACCAATTAAATTATAATTTGATTTATTTTTATAAGGAGAATAAGGATTACATATTTTTTTTATATTTAAATTTAGAGGATATATTATTTGTGTTGTATTTTTTGATGTTTGTATACCATAATCATTAAACTTAAAACGTTTAAAATGAATTACTAAAATTTTTGGAGTTTTCCATAATTTAATTTGTTTTGTACTTTGATTTTTTAATCCACAAAATCCACAATAAGATTTATTATTTTTATCTAATATTTCATCTTTTAATGAATATTGTAGACAATCCATTAAAGATACAGATATTACATTTGGTATATCAATACTTAATGTTATAAAATCTTCAAAATTAGGAGAAATAGTTTTACAAAATTGACAAATTAGATTAGAACTAGTTGAACCAATAAATAATTCTTTAATTATTGAATAATTATTTTTCATATTTTCTTGATACATTTTTAATCCAAATAAATTATAAATTATTTCTGGTCCTATAAAATTATAAAATATTTTATTTGAATTATTATCTTCTATTGATTTTTTAAATATTTCCACATTTTCTTCGTCATAACCATTTTTATTTGGAATAAATTTTATTTTTTTTCCTAATTCTTCTTCTAATTTAGTAATTATAAAAATATAAAATTCTTGTGCATCTTGTTGTTCATTTTGTGCCCACATATCATTTTTTTTATTAATTGCACTTTTAAATGATCTAGGATCAATTATTTTATCATCATTATTACAACTTAATTTAAATAATTTATATAATTCATAAATAATAGAATCATTATTATTATTTAAAAATTTTCCAATTATTAAATAATCTGTAAATATTATTAATTGTTGCATTATATGTAAAATTGAATTCATATAACACGAGGTACCATTTGTATTATTATATCTACATACGCCAATTATTATATTATTATCTGTCATATTATAAAGTTAATAATGTATATAATTTAATTATCAATTTTTATTCTTACATTAAATAATGAGATCTGATTTAACTAAAATTATGAATATAAAAAATATAAAACAATTAAAAAAATTTAAATTAGATAAACCACTTGATTCAAAAAATTATTTATATCATTACTTAATTTTATTTGATAAATTAAATTTATTAAAATTATATAATTTTCCAATATATCATGAAAATGATGATGGATTAAATGGTATTTTTTTAGCATCAAAACTAAAAAATATAAAAATATTAAAATATTTATTAATTAATTATCAAGATCATGCATATAATAAGAATGCCAATGAACAATTATTTATTCATTTATTAAAACCAAGTGATATTATTAAATTATTAAATTTAAAATTAGATTGGGATTTATTATTAAAATTATATTTAATAAATAATGATAATAAGGAAAAAATAATTGATTTATTATTATTTAATTGTACATTTAAAGAATTAGAAAAATTATTTAATATATATAAAATTCAAGATTATCCATTAAATTATTTAATTTTAAATGATAATCTAAAAGAAAATGAAATATTATATTTTCTTAAAATATTTAATAATAAAAACCAATTTAATTTAAGAGATAATGATGATTATAATTTGATTTTCCCAGTTATAAATAAAAATTATGAAATAATTTTAAAATATTTATTAGATTTAAATATTGATGCTAATTATTATACTATAGTAAATACAGATCATCCATTAAGAATAGCATATAATTATAAAAAATTATATTCAATGATTTGGTCAAAAATAAAAGATCAATTTGATTTTTCATTGACAGATAAAAATTTAGAAAATATAGCACACTTTTTATTAAAAAATAATGCTCAAGATAATACTAGTTTAGAAATTTTATCATTATGTCCTTCATTATTATGGCATCAACTAAATATATATAAAATAACACCACTTGAATTAATAATAAAATATGATTTTAAAAAATATAATTTTTTATTAAAAAAAAAAAAAATAAATTTAAAAGTATATAATCTTGAAAATAAGATAAAATCAAAAGATTGGTTATTATTTTTTAAATCATTGAAAAAATTAGATATTGATAATAATATAATATTTGAAAATTATAAATATTCATATGGTAATTTATTTCAATCAAAATTTAAAGATTTATCAATGATAATCATGTATTTAAAAAAAGAATATATAAATTTATATTTACCGAATTTAAATGATTATCAATTAAAAAATTTATCATATAGTGATCAATTAGGTATAATCTGGCCTGATAATTTATTAGAAAAAAATCCAACTTTTCCTTGGATTATATGTTATGATAATGAATATAATTATTGGATACATTCTAATTTAAATAATTTAATTAATTCACAAAGAAGAATAAAAAAATATGATTTTTCAATATGTTATTTATCATTAACTATTGAAAATGTTGGTTTACATGCTAATATATTAATATATGATTTTAATTTAATGACTGTTGAAAGATTTGATCCTTATGGTGATACCGTTAATTTTGATAAAAAATTAGATCAAGTTTTAGAAGAAGAATTAACATGGAATACTGGTTTAAAATATTTAAAACCATCTGATTATTTACCTGTAGCAGGATTTCAAACTATATCAGATGAATTAGATCCATTTAAACAAAAACCTGGTGATTTTGGTGGTTATTGTTTAGCTTGGTGTACATGGTATTTAGAACATCGTATAAAAAATAAAAATATATCTCCTAAAATTTTAATAAAAAAACTTTTAAAAAAAATATCAGAATTAAACATTTCATTTATGGAATATATACGTAATTATGCAAACAATTTAAATAATAATATATTAAAAAAATACTTGGATGCTAATATAAATCAAACAGAACTAACAAATATAGTTCTTAAATCAAGTACTAATAAAATGTTAAATAAATTTATAATTGATACATTTCAATCATATAATGATTAAATCTCAATCATATAATGATTAAATCTCAATCATATAATAATTAATTTAATAATTAAAATATTTTAATTAACTTAATAATTAAAATAGTTTAATCAATTTATTTTTTAAATATTTAATTTATTGTTAAATGTCAGAAATATCATTCATTGTTGTTTCTTCTGTAAAATCAATATCTTCACCAGTAATAATTTCTCTAGATGAAGCAACTTTCTTTTTAATTTCACCATTTTTAATTAATATATCAACATCTTGTGTTGTATATAAATGATTAATAAAGTATTGCCCTGGTGTAATTCCGTTTTGTATTTTAACAGTATCACCTGCGCGAATAATTTCTTTATTAGGTCCACTTTTAAAACTTCCTGTTATTTTAGCTAGAAATGGATCTCTATTTTCAAAATCTGCTACTTCAAATACACCACTTCCTTTAGGTGCTATAACCATGACATATTGTTCATTTTCTTCTGCATATTTCAATTCTCGTATTGCTTTTTTTTTACCATTACTTTTTTGATGTTTTTTTTGATGTGTAATACCATGTGACATTATGTATATATAGTGATCTACAAAATCAATATAAATTATGTTCAATTTTTACATTGAAATGTTACTTCGTTAATATAATTAATATTCAATTTTTATACTATTTACAAAAAATATTATTAATCTAATGGATTTTCATCATCATTATTTAATGTAAAAATATATGCAATATTTTCAATCTTGTCTTTTATTTCTTTTTTCAAATCTGTTTTATATGTTTTTTCAAATTCATCATAATTATCTATAATATTTTCTGATAATTTATCTTTTCTTTCATTGTAATATTTTTGAAATATTTTAAATCCATATTTCATTAAATCATCTAATAATTCATTCTTATTTATTGCTTTCCATTTATGTTCATCATAAATTAATCCAATTTTTGATCTATCGCTTTTAATTCTTACATTATGGTTTTCTTTATGTACTGGATTAAATTTAATATTTTCAATAATGTATGGTATTGGTTTAATTTGATTTTTTTTATTTTTTAATTGATTAAATAAATTATCTTTAAATTTTTCAGATACATATTCAATATTATCATTTTTATAATTATTTATAATTATATTGTTATTTATTGTTCCATGGTTTATATTACGAGTATTGTTATTATTAATTGTATTTTGAATTTTATTTTTTTTATTAATAATTATATTTTGACTTTCTTCTTCTTTTTTATTACATGTTTTTTGATGTTTCCATCTTGACTGTAAAATATTATATGTTTTATCACAATGTTTACATTTATATATTTTTGATTTTTCTTTATAATGGAATTTTTTATTATGATTACATAAACTACTTTGACTTGCATAATTTTTTTTACATATTTCACAAACAAAACAAGTATTTTTATTTTCCATTATTAAATAATAACCACTAAATTTTTAAATATATTTAATAAAAAGTTGATATATTTCACTATATAGTTTACATTTTTCACTAAAAGTTTATATTTTTCACGAAAAGTTGATATTTCAAGTTTAATCAACTTTTGGTATTCTTATATGATAATTCACTATTTATATAAAACTATAATTGTTATCTTTAATGATTTATAAAAGTGAAAATTATTATAAACTATGCTCGTGTGTGTACACAAGATTTAACATAAAAAATTCTGTAAAATTTTTACAATTTATATTTTATAAAAATTGAATTAAATTATATTTAAAATGTTGTTTTATAATATAATATGTCAAAAAATAAGAAAATACAAGAATCAGAAGATGAATTTGAAGATACTGATAATATGGAAGAAGATATTTTTAATGAAGACGATCAATCTTATGATAATGAAGATGAATTAGATAATGAAGATTTTGATATTGATAATAATTGTTTGATTGATAAAACTTTAGAAGAAGATAATATATTTTTTGACAATTTAATAAATAGTGAAATTAAACCAGAATTAGAAGAAATTATTGTTCCGAATGATAAAAGAATATCTTCAAATAGATTAACTAAATATGAAATGGTACGTATACTTGGAGAAAGAACAAAACAAATTACAATGGGTGCAAAACCATTAATTAAAAATTATGAACATTTATCATATGATAAAATAGCAGAAGAAGAATTAAAATTAAATATGACACCATTTAAAATTAAAAGACCATTACCAAATGGAAAATATGAAATTTGGACTATTGATGAATTAAAAAAAGATCATTTATTATATTTATTAGAAAATTAATTAATTTATAAATAAAGATATAATTATATTATAATCTTAATGAATGAAAATATTCGTAATCAAATTTTAATAATTCAGACAAAAATTAAAGATCTGAGAAAAGAAGGTGTTGTTGATTCTTTAGATTTAGAAATGTATTTTATTAATAACATGACAGAAATATATGAATCATATCCACATTTAATTAAAAGATTATGTAGAGAAGAAAAACAAGATAATACATATTTATATAAAATGATTGATTTAATTGAAAAAATTAATAATAATGAAACTACAATTGAAGAAGTTGAAAAAAATTTAGGAAGTGAATTAGCGAAAAAATTTTTATATCCTGAAATTAATAAATTAAAAAAATAATTTTTTATTTATATTATTTAACTATTATAAGTTAAATAAAATAAATATTTCTTAATTTTTATTAACAATCAAATTGTTAAATTTAACAGCTAGTGCACATCCTATTAATTGTGACAATACATATGCAATAAATAAACTAAATTCCATTTTATTTTTTAATAAATACCCAAATGAAACTGCCGGATTAAAATGACCACCTATAGATGTGATTGTACCAAAATAGATAGTAGCAACATAAGTACATCCAATAGCAAATGGTCTAATTGTATGATCATTTACACTTTGTAAAATGATAGATATAATAAAGAATGTACCAATAATTTCAACAAAAATATTTACTAAATCAATTTCAGGCATATATATATATAAGTAGTTTATAAAAATCTTACATATTTAATATTACAAAATTATTATATACATATCTATAATATGAATATAAATTTAACTAAGAATGAAGAAAATAATTTAGATAATTTTTGGGATTTTATTTATATTTTTACTAATGCATCAAATAATAGTGCAAGTGTAGGTGATTTTAGATATTATATTATAAATACAATTAAAGAAAAATATAATATAGAAGAATTTTATTTGTTTGAACAAATATTAAATAAATTATTATATAAATTATTATTTAGCCTTCATATAGAAACTAAAGATATACATAAATTAACATCAAATCAAATTGTATTAGATCAATCGCATAGTTATACACATAATTTATTGTTATTTAATAGTAAAACTAATAGTATATTTATAAATAACAATACAAGATCAACAATATTATTACGTAAAATATTATCAGTTTTTAGAAATAAAGAAGATTATAATAAATTAATAAATAATTCTAATTATCTCAAAAAATTAAAACCATTACCAGAATATTACTATTCATATGATTATCCATTTCCAAATGTTAATTTATTTTTCTATAATCAAAATAGTAAAGAAATATGGCTTAAAAATATTAAATGTTTATATTATAGTAAAGATGATAAATATTGGTATAAAAATAATTATTTGAAAAAAATAAAAAATATAATAAAATAATGAAATATTATTATTTTTATATTATAGATATGTTTATATAAAAATTGAATAAAAATGAATTTAAAGAATATATTTATAAATAGTTATGTCTGAAATAAATAAAAAAGTTGAGATTGAATATAAAAAAAATGTTGAAAATGAAGTAATTTTAGAGATTAATATAGATAATAAATCTAAATCAAAAGAAAATATTTTAAAAATGATTGATAAAGCACATAATATTTTATATAATGCAGAAAATATAGAAGGGGAAGATGCATTAAATGATATTATGAATTTTTTATTTTTAAAGTTAATTCAAAATTTATTATCTGATAAAGAAGAAGAAGGTAAGATAGATTTATTAAATAAAAAATATTATGAATCATTATTTGATGATACACAATTAAATGAAATATTAAGTTATTTTGTTAATTTTAAAAATTTAACAGTAAAAGAATTAAAAACAATTAGATGTTTAGATGAAAGTATTGATTGTATTAGAGAAATGGGTGAAATTTTAAAAACACATCCAATTACTAAAATGATTTATACTGAACCAAATTTTATTAAAGCTAAGAAAACAGGAACAATTAAATCATTAATAGAAGTTATTGATAATATTAATATTAATGAATTTTTTGAAAATGAAGATGTTATTGGTGATATTTATGAACATATTATTAATGCATATGTTAAAAAAGGAAGCAAATTAGGACAGTATTTTACACCACGACCTTTAATGAACTTAACTTTAAATTATATAAAAGATAGAATTAAAAAAATTACTAAAAAAATTAATGATGTTAAATTTTATGATTCTTGTATGGGTACAGCAGGGTGGCTTGTAAGTGGTTTTAATATTTTACAAAATAAAAATATATTATTATCAGGTGGTGAAATTAAATCAACTACATTTCAATATGGATTAATGAATTTAATTTTAACACTTAAAAAGTTTCCTCATGATGTAAAATGTGAAAGTAGTTTAACACATGTAAATAATAATAAACATCATATTATATTAACAAATCCACCATTTCAAACTGATAAAAAATTTAAAGAATTAAAAGAAAACTTTATTTCTGATAATTATACTAAAAATAATAAAATTAATATAGATGATATTTATAAATTAAAAAATAATAGTCCACCAATTCAATTTTTAGAATTAAATTTATATAAATTAGAAGAAAATGGTTTATGTATAATAGTTTTACCTTATGGAGATTTGTTTTTTGGTTCTTCACATAAAAAATCAAGAGAACATTTTATGAATACTTGTAATATAACAGATATAATATTAATTCAAGGTGGAACATTTACACATACAGGAATAAAAACATGTGTAATTATCTTTGAAAAAAATAAATCAACAGAAAAAATTAATTTTATAGAAGCAAATAAAGAATGTAATAAATTAACAAAGTTATTTACATTATCAATAGAAGAAATTAAAAGTGAAGGAAAATCATCATGGTTTCATCAAGATTATATTAAAAATGAAGATAATATAAATACTGATATAGAATGGATAGAATTTGGAGAAATATTTACATTAGAAAAAGGTAAAATACAGTCTAGTAAAGTTGTAGAAGATAAAAATGGTATTGCTGTTATGGTAACTCAATCTAAAAATATAGATGATTATAAAAAAATAAATACTTATCAGTTAGATAATAAAAACTTATTTATTGGTAATATTGATAGTGGTAAAAAGTTTTGTATAAATTATTATAATGGTAAATGTGATTTTACAAATTTATTATCTGTTTGTAAAATAAATGACAATTATAAAGAAAAAATAGATATTAAATTTTATTATTATTACTTGAAATCAATACAAGAAGAATTAACAAATAAATATTTAAAAGGTTCATGTAATTTATCACTTGATAAAGATAATTTTTATAAAATGAAAATACCATTACCATTAATAGAACAACAAAATAAAATAGTTTCAAATTTAACATTATTTGATGACCATATAGAAACAAACAATAAAAAAATTGACCAATATGATAAAATAAAAAAATGTGTTATTGATAGTTTAACATTTCGTTGTGAAAATAAACAATTATTAGAAGAAATATGTGAATTTATAAATGGTAAAAAAAGAAATGTTAGTGAATCAATAGAAAATGGAAAATATAAATTTATAACTTGTAGCATTCACGGTTATTCATATTTAAATGAATATGATTTTGAAGATAAAGCATTAATTATTAATTCAATAAATGGCTCTGGTAAATGTATGATATATTGTACTGATAAATATTCAACTACAAATAATAATTTTCATTTTAAAGTTAAAAATAAAAAAATTTTAACAGAATATATTTATTATTATTTGTATCATAATATAAATTTATTAGAAAATGGATTTATTGGTTCAAATCAAAAAAAAATATCAAAAGAATATTTAAATAATTTAGAAATAATAATACCTTCACTTGAAATACAAGAAAAAATTATTAAAAAATGTGAATATTATGATAAACAAATTGAAACATTACAAAAAGAAAATGAAGAATTTAAAAATAATAGTTATATTAAAGATATTTTACAAATAGTATAAATCAAAATTAATTATTGGTATTTTATTATCTATTTTATTAACTTCTTTTAATTTATTTAAATAATTTAATTTTTTTATTTTATCTTTTCCAATATTTAAAATTATTTTTTCTAAACATTGATTATAATTATTAATAGCTTCATTTTTTGTTTTATAATATAAATTTCTATTTGGATGTATCATTTGAAAATTAAATTTTGGATATTTTTCTTTTATATTTTCTAATTTTACCATCCAATCATTATTATTTTCATATAAATTATTATAACTTATTTCATCAAATATATTATTACTTTTCAAAAATACCATAAATTTACTAAACATATTATGTCCAGTTGTACATAATTCTTTTACTATTTCAATTGGTATTTCATCACCAATATATTGTTTTCCATTATTTAATAATTCATTATTTGAATTATTAAATTCTAAATTAGTTTTTAGAATAGTATCACAACCACATTCACTAATAATATAATCTAAATATATTTTTAAATGATCATTTATTTCATCTTTATAAATTGGAATTAATATATGTAATAATTTATTTGGATATGTTTGTTTATTCCATCTTAAACCACGACCAATTATTTGCCTGATACCTATATCTGATTGTCTTGAATCACCAAAACATATAAAATCAATAAATTCATTATCATAACCATAACCAATTTTATCAATTGCTATGATTATACTAGGTTTAATATCATTTTCAAAATTTTTTAGTAATGTTAATTCATTTGATATAGTATTAATTTTTTTTGTTATATAAATATACGTATTAATTTCATTATAATTAATTACTATATTGAATAAATTTTCTGCATTGGCACTATTATTTACATA
>JACCDP010639356.1_pt1 | contig 12472 bp, 6 predicted proteins | sample 7445841 | NCBI WGS metagenome assembly JACCDP01 (sample SAMN15323441, study PRJNA562643) | freshwater metagenome | isolation source: river surface water | place: USA:Blue River Watershed | collected 2017-08-17
CCCAGAGCACGACCGCCGCTACCCGTTGGGGGACAATCTGCCGCATGGGATACCTCCTTGCAAACAATGCACAGTAGTAGTACCGTTCATTGCTTACAAAAAGGTACGCGGTCAGTGATTATTCCACCTCACGGTCGACACGCCGCGGCATCGTTGCTGCGGTCTTCCGCACAGCAGGGGCTGCAGAACGCGGGGTAGCTGATTTTTTTGCAGGTACCGCCTTGGTTGCCTTGGGAGATGCGACGTTCCGCTTGGCGGCGGCGCTTTTGGTGGGTGTCCCTGTCGTGCTCGCACGCGTTGTTGTGGATTTTGTTGCGGGTGTGGTCGCCACTCGTTTGGTGCTTTTGGTACTCTTCGGTGCAGCGGTACTCCGCTTGGGTTTTGCTGCGGCAGCGTTGCGGGCTGCACTCGCACGGGCTGCAGCAGCCCCACGTCGTGGCGGTTTGGCCGCCTCGACCGCCGGGTCGTAGGTAGCCACCTCAGCCAGATCGTTCACGATGTAATCACAGTTTGGGTACCCACTACACCCATAGAACGGCCGCCCGAACGCACCTTTGCGCTTGAGCAATTCGTGTGCGCTACACTTCGGGCAAGGTATCCCCGTTGGTTCAGGAGGGGCAACCGGCTTCCCGGTTTTGTCGAGCCGAAGCGTCCCTTTGCAACTCGGGTACCCCATACACGCCAGAAAATTGCCGAAGCGGCCGCGGCGCACCATCATCGGTCCTTTACATGTCGGGCATTCGACGTCGGGCATGGGCGCGGTGTCGATTGTTTTCAACACGATGGCGCCGTCGGTCCGCACGAAATCGCTAGTGAACGAGCAATCTGGGTAGCGCGTGCAGCCCACGAACTCACCTTGACTCCCAAACTTGACCATCAGCATGCCAGCATCACACTTTGGGCACGGCAATGCAGTGACTGTATCGACACGTTCCTTGCGGGCGTGTTCGAGCGCCACCAAAAACACTTTGTAATACTCATCGACCACTGCAAGCCACTTTTCGTGACCTTCGGCAACCAGGTCGAGTCGATCTTCGAGGAGCGACGTGTACGGATAGTCGACGATTTTGTCGAAATCTTCGACTAATAGATCATTCACCTTTTCGCCCAGTGTCGTCGGGATGTATCGACCAGAGGCTACCTCGACATACTTGCGGTCGACAATGGTCGCCGTAATCGTCGAGTACGTCGACGGCCGACCAATGCCCAATCGCTCGAGCTCTTTGATGAGGGTAGCGTCGCTGTAGCGCGGCGGTGGCTCGGTAAAGTGCTGCAACGGCGACAACTGGTGCAAAGCCAGTGCTTCGGCAATCGCCAAAACGGGCAAGCGACGCTCTTTGTCTTCGTCTTCTTCACCATCGTCGAGGCCGACATTATAGACCGCCAAGAATCCAGGCACCTTGAGCACCGAACCGGTCGCACGGAAAGTGTAGGGGCCTTTGGTCGCCTGGTCTGCCGGCAACACCGTGCCTGCGGCAATATCGACGGTCTGCGAGTCAAATATCGCCGGGGCCATCTGACTGGCGATGAAGCGCTTCCAAATCAAGTCATACAAGCGGGCTTGATCGTGGTTCATCTTGCCACGGATGCCGCTCGGATTGCGCGCCGCCAACGTCGGACGGATCGCTTCGTGCGCTTCTTGTGCACCTTTTGCTTTGGTGGTGTACGTATTCGGTTTGGTCGGGATCGCATCTGCACCGTAGGTTGCACTGATGTATGCACGGGCCTCGTCTTGTGCGTCTTTGGCGACATTCACACTGTCGGTACGCATATAGGTGATAAGGCCGACTGCACCTTCGGAGCCCCCAATATCGATGCCTTCATAGAGTTGTTGGGCAACCATCATGGTTTTTTTGGCCGTAAAACCAAGTTTTCGTGATGCTTCTTGTTGCAGCGTACTGGTAATAAACGGTGGCGGCGCATTGCGTTTTTTGTCTTTGCGTTCTATCGACTGCACACGCCACTGCGCATGCTGCAAATCGGCGACGATGCGACCAGCATGTGCTTCGTCTGCCACATAGAATTTTTCGATTTTCTTGCCATCGACTTCGATCAAATTGGCGCGGAACGGGGTCGCTTTGTCCTTAAGCTTGAGTACATCTGCTTCGATACTCCAGTATTCTTGTTTGACGAATGCCTGGATCTCGCGCTCCCGTTCGACGACCAACCGTACCGCTACCGACTGCACCCGTCCACCCGACAACCCACGTCGCACACGGTTCCACAGCACCCGTGACAAGCCGTAGCCGACCAATCGATCGACGATGCGGCGGGCCTGCTGTGCATTGACAAGGTCCATATCAATAGACCGTGGATGCTCCATGGCTGCGCGGACCGCATTGGGTGTAATCTCGGTGAAGGTCACGCGATGAATGGGCGTCTTGCGTGGTACCGATATCGACTCGACGATGTGCCAGGCAATCGCCTCGCCTTCTCGATCAGGGTCGGTCGCCATATAGACAGCACTGGCTTTGCGCGCCGCAGCCCGCAAATCCGATATCACCCGCTCTTTGCCTGGCATCACGATATAGTTGGGCAAGTAATCATTCGCAATATCTATCGCACTCTCTTGTTTGGGCAAGTCACGGACATGACCAATCGAGGCAATCACGGTGTAGCCTTTTCCCAAGTATTTTTCAATCGTTTTGGCTTTGGCAGGAGATTCTACAATTACCAATTTATCTGACATCAACGTCCCTCTTGCTTGCTGCATGGCCCGACTCCCTTTTTCAATATAGGTCGAAAAACGCTGTTGTCAAGTATTTTGTTGCAACAGCGCACAACTGCCTGTCTGGGGATCCGTCTGATACCATCCAAAACTCGTCCTCACGCCAGCATCTTCCCGTTCTCAAAATGCCGACAGCACGGTCATGACGATGTGCATCGTCAGTCCAACGGACGAATCTCCGTGCTCCTTTCAAACGTCGACGCTCCACCACAGCATGGGCAATCATTACCTCGCCTTTTTTCACCCTAACAAAGGAATTCTTGATTGTCAAATGTTTAATTCACAAACGAATCAGATTACGTTGATTTTTTGCTTTATAAAGCCATATTATTCTTCATCATTAATAGGTACTGAGAAAAATCCCTCAGTAACGCCTGACAGTTATGGGCAATACATCTGCACGATGGCGCATTGGTCATCCATTCATGCACCGTAAGCACGAATCAGGGCATGCTAGAATGCAGTTGAGACTGCCTCCTGTTGCGGAGAACGCCTTGAGTATCTTGATTCTCGCGTGTGTCGTTGCGATTGTGATTGCCACCGGTTGGCCATTGGTCGCACGCCTCGGCGATCCCACGCATCCCCTTGATAGACTGTATCAATCCGCCCTGATTGGAATGCTCTTCCATGGTGGGTGTGCGGTCCTGCTTGCAGGCATAGGCGTTTTTTCACTGGCACTTCACAGCATGTGTACCGTGGTGTTTGTCGGTGCGACCGGTTGGTGGGCGTGGCGTGGTCAGGGTATGCAATGGCCTACATGGGCTCTCGTACGACCGATGCGCGGAGAAATAGCCGCAATGGGTGTAGTGCTCTTGGTCACATTGCTGCTCAACGGCACACCTGCGCAGGTTATCTTTGGCGGCCGTGACGCAGGTATTTATGCGAATACCGGCTTTGCGATTGCACGGACGGGGGCGATTGTCCAGCATGATGCCATCGTGGCAGACCTGGCAACCCGCCGTGGGACCGATGCAGACGCTGCACAAGGCTGGTCCAATCTGCTCGGGGTGCAATCTGCGGATCGTTTTATGTCTACGCGGATGCGTCTTGCGGGGTTGTTCATCTCCGAATCACACGCGTCCGAAGGAGCCTATACCCCGCAATTCTTGCACCTCTTCCCTGCGTGGATTGCCCTCGTTACGGCCGCATTCGGCGTACAAATGGGCCTCCTGGCCACCGGTTTGGCGGGATTGATGGGGGTGTGGGGGCTAGGAATGGCCGGTCGCGCCTTGTTTGGCCCGGCAGTGGGCATCATCGCCATGACGTTACTGGCACTCAACGGTGTGCAGGTCTGGTTTAGTCGCTACCCCATGTCCGAAACAACTGCTCAATGGCTGTTTTTTGCAATGGTCTATGCGCTGGTGCGTTACAGCACCCCTGCACGCCCCGATCGCAATCTCGCCGCCTTGCTGCTCGGGTTGGCTGGCGGGCAGTTTTTGCTTGCACGACTCGACTTCGTCTTTGTGTTGGTGCCGTTTGTCGGTTGGCTCGCCTGGCAATGGTTACGCAACACAGACCACCCGGGATTCCGCTGGGTGGTCTGGGGATTCGCCGGCACGGGGTTGCATGGGCTCATCCATTTATTGACGCTGTCCCGTGGCTATTTCATCGATACGTTTTTTGCACGGTTGCAAGATACTGCACTCAGTGCGTTGTTTGTTTTCCCCCTCCTCACGCCGAACCTGCAGCGCATATTCTTGATACGCCCGTGTGCGCCGCTGACCTACCAACCGTGTCCCAATGTGAGCATCCCGGATGCAGCATGGAACTATCCACGGATAGGATTCGAGATAGCCTGCGTGATACTTGTGATTGTCGGCGCGCTCTGGCTACGCAGACAACCCCACCTGCTTACACGCATTCGCACGTTCGCACGTCCATTTCTGTTACCGCTCAGCCGCGTCGGTGCAATTGTGCTCGGCGTTGCTGTGTTGTATGCCTACTTGATTCGGCCACAAATTCTGACACCAACGGTGGTTTCTGACGCATTTGGATGCATGACATCGACCCAGCGTGTGCATCCGACGGGGAGCTGTCTTGCGCTCCAAGGGTATATCGGCGCACCCATTCGACCACCCACATACGCCGATCCGGTGGCGCAATTCGTCGCACGCATCGGAGCTGCAGTACGTGGTTTGCCGCCGAGCGATCCGGCACCGCTCCGCGACCTGTATGCCAATTCGATGGCCAATCTGGTACGCGTCGGCTGGTACATATCGCCGTTCGGCATCGAAATGACGTTCATTGGCCTCATGCTCCTGCTCTGGCGCGGAGTGAATCGGCACAACTGGTTTTTTCTGGGCGTGACGTTGGTAACCGCGTTTGTGTTTATCCAACTGAGTTATGGGACGAGTAGTCAAACCTACATCTATATCATGCGCCGCTACCTCCCCAACATTTATCCCGGTTTTGCACTATTGAGCGCATACGGCGCGGTTGCCTTGTGGGGAACAGCGTGGTGGCGACGCCTGTTGAGTGCAGGCAGTGTCGCAGTGTTAGTGCTCTTTCTTGGAGCCACCATACGACCCGTCATTGCGGTGCCCGAGTTGCAGGGGTCATTTGCCCTGGTCGAACGTATCGCGGCATTGAGCACCCCTACCGATATCACACTAGTGCGTGGTGGATCGCCACGCTATGTGGCGGCCCGTGATGCCGCAGACACGCTCGCGTTGCCGTTGCTGTCGATCCATGGGCAGCATGTTTTTGGGTTGCGTAGTGAACGACCCGAAAAATACGGTCGTGACTTGGTAACGCTGTTTCGGCGGTGGAAATCCGAAGGACGTGCAGTCTACGCACTTGTCGGTGCAAACGGGGCGCTCTGGTTCCCTGGCATGCATTTCGTCAAAAAAGAATACATACAAGCGCGTATCCCTGAGTTTTCGCAATTACTCAATCAAAAACCTGCCCTGATTGACTCGCTCAACATCAGCTATCAGCGCTACGAGCTCGTTGATGGAACCGCCCCGCTGCCCGCGAGCATCGATGCGACCGACACTAGCGCGCAAGTCCGCGGGTTTTATCCGGTCGAAACCATCGCCGATCGGACGTTTGCCTGGGTCGAACCAACCAGCGAGGTCCGTTTGCCGCTCCCTCGCGCCGGAGCACGCGTCATCATCAGACTCAACAGCGGGCTGCGACCAGACGGGAGTGTTCCAGAGGTATGTGTTCGATTGGCAGGGCAACCGCTGCCATGGAGCAACACCGAACCAACCTGGACGGCGCCTATCTGCAACCCAATCCATAACCACGATGAGCCAATGTTGTTGACGGTGCCGGCAGGTATGACCTCGGCGACAGATACCCTGTTGGTACGCATCGATACACCCGGTTGGGTGCCTGCACTCGCCGATGCAGCACTCAACGACTTCCGCACTCTCGGGGTGCAATTTGTATCGGCGCAGGTGCGCGAATGACCGCACAGCAACATCGCATCATGCGTAAGATCAGTCTGTGCACTGCGGTAATCACGCTCGTCGTATACCTCGTGACGCTGACGCATGTACACACGTTTGATGCACTCTCGTATATCTTGGATGTAAGCCGCAAACCCTGGCAGCAACTCTTTCATCCACATCACCTGGCATACGGACCCTTCGGTGCGCTCATCGCTTCGATGATACAGACCGACCCGGCTACGGCGTTGCAAGTGGCGAATGCAATCGCAGGGAGCATCGGGAGTGCGCTTCTGTGTGCCACGGTCTATCGACGGTGGCAACGGGTCGACATCGCGCTGTTGGCAGCGTTCTCGTGTGCGTTTTCGTATGCCTATTGGTACTATGCCGTTGAAGTCGAAGTCTATACCCTTGCCACATTGTGTATCATCGCGGTCCTGTGGATGGCGATGGATCCCGCTCCTACGCGGGTACGCTGGCGCGTGGGACTCGCTGTTGCGTTGGCTGGGGCGGTGTTGTTCCACCAGACCAATGCTCTCCTCGCCATTCCATTGGTTGTCCGAGCGTGGCCAGATCTGCGTGCGGGAGGGGATGCACGCCGCGGCTGGATAATCGCGGGGGCAAGTGGGGTCGCAATTGTTGTATCGACATATGCATGGGTCATGGGCATCGTCAGCGGCTTTACGACATACTCGGACGCGCGGCAATGGCTGTTTGATTACGTCGACAGCGGCTGGTGGGGCGGCAGAGCAACCTTCGCCGATGTCCGTGACGGGCTCGCAGATACCGTCGCTGCAGGTTGGGGCGGGTATCTCGCAATCGCAACAGTCGTTCTCTCTGTACTCAGCTATTGGACCACACGCACCCGCCTCGAGCAGCCATGGCTCGTTGTCTGGATGGTCACCTATGGCGTGTTCTTTAGTTGGTGGGAACCGGACAACATCGAGTTTTGGATAGCGACGACTCCCATCGCCGTGATGCTCCTGGTCGCACCACTCGCCAAGGTTGCACGCACAGACCAGCGTGTGCTGATGGCGTTTGGCTTGCTGTTGACGACATTCGCGGTGAACCTGACGGCGATCCGTACCCGCGGTGATGCCCAGACCGATTTGCAACGGCGGATCGCCTTGGCCGTCGCAGAAGCGAGTCAGCCCGCAGATTTGGTGTTGGTGCCCGACGGCTTGCAAGAATTGTATTTGCCGTACTACCATCAACGCGAACACTTCCTGTCGGTCAATGCCGCGATTGCCGCACACGGCTCGTGGGAGGCGGGGTGCGCACGGATTCAAGACGCCATCGTGCAGACCCATCGGGCAGGAGCAGCCGTTCTGCTTGCCAGCGACTTTCTGACGCCGTCAGTGACCATGCAGCAACGGTTTGGATTGTCGCCGCAGGCAGTGAGCGACTGTATTGCTGAGGTACAACTGCTCTTAGAAGACGTACCGATGCCTGCAGGAGTGCCGGCACACTCCCGTCTGCCCAATGCAGGTACGCTCCTTTCTACTGACCGCTGGGCCGTGCTCACGGGCACACCGCTGGGGTGGACGTGGGCCAACGCAACGCCACAACCGGCCGATGCAGGATGGCAACTGGGGGTGTCGCTCGACCCGAGCATCACAACACCCATCCTCGACCACGTAATGCCGAAACGCGTCGTGATGACGATTGCAGCAACGGGTACGGCCGATCGGCGTGGCCAACTGTTTGTGGCCACTGCACCCAATCAGTTCGACGAAGCGCATGCGGTTGCATGGACATATGGTGAAGGCCCCCAAATCATTGCAATCGAACTCGGGCAAATATCGGCGCTCCCGACCCGCTTGATACAAATCCGCATCGATCCTGTCGCAGACGGTGCAGGGGGAAGCGTCACGTTGTACGGAATATCGTTAGAATACAAATAAGCATGTTGTTTTGTTGCTAGAGAATTGGGCCACTACTATGTATTTCCTACGCCTCAGTTTGGTGTTGGTAACCCTGGCATTCATCGCAATCCACCCACAATCTGCTTCCGCCAAAGCGACCTTTTCGAGTGGTGCATGCTTAGCTACTGCCCCCGTTGATCGGACGGTCGACTGCGGCACCGTCACGCTCCCGCTCTCGGCGGCAGCCCCGAACGGCACACAGATTCAACTCCCCATCATGATTGTGCGGAGCAGCGAGTCAAATAACAACAGACCGTTGTTTTTGCTGCAGGGTGGCCCAGGCGGCAATACCATTGACACATTTGTGTCGATTATCAACAAACCCACGAACGGGTTACCGACAGATCGTGATCTCATTCTGGTCGAGCAACGCGGCACCACCGAAACGACGCCGACGCTCAACTGTCCCGAATTGAGCGCCCTTACCGCGGAACTGTACGCAACCCGGATGACCAACATCCAACGGACCAATCGTCAGATGCAAGCCTGGCAAGTGTGTGCGGATCGATTGCGCGCAGCCGATGTCGATTTGTCGGCATTCAACAGCACCGCAAACGCAGACGACATCGCTGCGGTTGCCGCCATGCTGGGGCACGAGAGCATCGACCTGTATGGAGTCTCGTACGGATCCCTGTTGGCACAGCATGTCGTTGCCCGGCACCCGACGCTCGTGCATGCGTTGGTACTCGATGGCGTAGTCCCCATGACCGTTAATCCACAAACGCAGTGGATGGCGTCACGTGAACAGTCTTTTGCCCATCTTTTTGCGGACTGCGCTGCTGATCCTGCGTGTACTGCTCAATATCCTGCGCTGGCGACCCGGTTACCACGATTGTTGGCGCAGTTGAACACACAACCCCTCACACTCGCGGTCACCGATATCGCGACGGCTGCCACCCACACAATAGTCCTGAGTGGTGATGATGTAGCCGGGCTGTTGTTTCAAATGATGTACGACGACGAACTCGTCCGATATGTACCCATGCTCATCGATCAGATTGAGCGCGGCGATTTGGCTGCGTTCCGTAGCCTTGCGGGACTCTTTTTGTTTTATGACGGCATGAGCGAAGGGATGCAAGCAACGACCACTTGCGCCGAAGAACCAGTACCGGTTGCGTCAGATTACCAAGTGCCGGCGAACGGATTGTTCCCAATCGAAGCCACTCTCGTCGCCGATGATATCGATTTCACGACACGTTGGTGTGCGATTGCAGACGTTGAGCGCCTTGATGGTGCGGTGAACACCATGTTGACCAGCGACGTCCCGACATTGGTGAGCTCGGGACGATACGATCCCATCACTCCCGAATCCATGGTCGCCGCTGTGTTGCCGGGATTGCGCAATGCCACCGCCATCGTGACGCCCAATGGGGCACACGGGGCAATTTTGGGGAATGCCTGTGCTGCGCGCATCTTCCGAGCCTTCTTGGATGCCCCAGAACAAACCCCCGACACATCCTGTTTGGCGACACAAACAACCGCATTTGCAACCACGCAGACGGTCACCCCAACCAATGCCGCAGCACAGCTTCTCAACGGCGCAAACCCCCTCGGCGCGTACGGGTACCCCGCACTCGCGGGTCTCGTATGGTTGATGTTTTCGATGGTTATACGCCCCTTTGCATACCTCATACGACGCGTCCGTGGCATAGCTGCGCCAGCGTTTCGGATTCGGCTCTTTCACGTCGTGCAAATGTTTGTGGCAATCGCGGCACTGACGTACCTCGGTGGTGTGACCTACATCCTCTATGACAGTGCGATTGTCCAAAACAGTGTTGCGTTCCTCTTTGGAATCCCGCATACGCTCCAAGGGTACAGTTTGTTGTTGTGGGCATTCCCAGCGGTCGTCGGTGGCTATCTCCTGTTTTGGGTACGTCTGCTGGCAGCGCGAGAGCAAACACTCTTGGGGTTTGTCTATGCACTGAGCATTGCGCTCGCGGCAGGTAGTCTGCTCGCAGGATTCTACGCAACCGGTCTGTACGTGGTGCATCTTTAATGTATACGCTTCGTTCTGGCACACGGTGGCTCGCAGTCTATGGTGCAGTGCTGGTGGTCCTTGCCGGTGCAGTTCCACCCGCACATGCACGTGCCTGGTCGATACACCATGCCGCAATGCATCCAACGGCATATCGCGACATTGCGGCACACGCTGACGTGCCGCGCTACACCAGTCGCGGGAGTGTTGACGTTGCAACACGTACCGTCACCATGGAACAACATGTGGAGTGGGTCAACACCACCGGGGTAACGGTCACCCTGCTGCCGTTTCATCTTTTTGCGAACCTACCAGACTTTGCAGGCCAAACCACCATTGTGCGGGCCCGCATCGATGGGGTGCCCGTTGGATATCGATATAATCAGACCCGATCGATTGTCGAAGTCATCCTGCCTTATCCCCTTGCCCAGGCAGCACGGGTGATTGTCTCGCTGGATTACCGCACGACCATCCCGTCCGGGCTTGGGCAGACCAAATATGGTGCGTTCAACGATGACGGAACAACGCTGTCGTTCGCATCGGCGTACCCGCTCTTGGCGATGTCGGATGGTGGGGTCTGGCAAACAGCTGATCCCGACACCAAGGGAGACCTCGTCAATAGCCCCATCGGGCTGTACGACCTCACCCTGACGATCCCGTCGACGCACCGGTTGGTCAGCACCGGCAGCACGATTGACCTGCAACAGACCCCAACCACCCAGACCGTGCGCGTCGTCAGTGGGCTGCAACGAGATTTTACGTTTGTACTGACCACACTTCCCGCAACCAGTGCGACGGTCGATGGCACCCGAGTGACAGTGTATGCACCACCGAGTGAAGAGAACCGAGCGGCCACGCAGACACTCACGGCTGCCTCCCAAGCCCTGCGCCTGTTCAACGCTCGGTTTGGCCAATACCCGTATCGCGAACTCGATGTGGTGGCGGTGGATGCAGCATCGTTTTACGGTGTCGAATACCCGGGGCTTATCCTGATGCAGGACCGCACCGTAGCCAGTGGTAAACGGCTCGAAAGTACCGTCGTGCACGAAGTCGCCCACCAGTGGTTTTATAATTTGGTCGGCAATGACGTCCAAGCAGATGCCTGGGTCGATGAGTCACTCGCAACCTATGCCCAAGTCATCTATCGCCGGGCGTACGGTGGTGAGGACGCAGCACAAAGCGAACTCGCCGAACTGCAACGACAATACGACCGCTTGATCGAACGCGAACTCGATGCACCGGTGCATCAGCACATGCGTGCATACACCCTCTACACATTCAATGTCTTGGCATATGCCAAAGGGGCGCTCTTTTATGAGGCACTGCGGACCGACTTGGGTCCCGAAGCATTTGATCGCACGCTCCAGCAGTATGTCAGCACATACCGGTATGCGCATGCCGATAGTACGTCGATGCGCGATGTGGCCACAACCATCTGTGCATGCACCGTCGATGCACTCTTTGCGACTTGGATTCACCCATCGTTACAGCGGAGGCTCCCATGACGATTACACGTCCAATCTTGTTGGCAGGCGTTTTGACAGACCGACCGGGTCCGATGATTCATTGCCCGTACGACAATGCACCGATTGCTGCAGTGGGTCGTGCTACACGCGCCGACGTTGATGATGCAATCAGCGCTGCATATACGTCGTTTGCCCAGACACGTGCCCTGCCCGCACACGCGCGGGCACGCATCCTGCGCACGGTTGCGGCAACCCTGACCACGCAGCGCGAAGCGTTTGCCCAGGCCATTGCGCTCGAAGCCGGCAAGCCGATTGGCCAAGCCCGAGGCGAAGTAAGCCGCGCGGTGACAACCTTCGAGACGGCAGCCGATGAATGTAGCCAGAGCCATGACGAAGTGCTGCGACTCGACCGCGCTCCGGGGGGCGAGCACCGGCATGCCACGGTCAAACGCGTCCCGATTGGACCCATTGCGGCTATTGCACCCTTTAACTTCCCATTGAACCTCGTCGCCCACAAAGTTGCCCCCGCGATTGCTGCGGGTTGCCCCATCGTGCTCAAGCCAGCCTCACAAACACCGACAGCAGCACTGATGCTGGGCGATGCGATCATCGCAGCCGGATGGCCAGCCGGTGCCCTCAGCGTCATCCCCGTTGCCAGCAGTGACGCCCAAGCGCTGGTACGTGACGAACGTATCGCACTATTGTCGTTCACAGGGTCACCTGCGGTGGGCTGGCAACTCAAAGCCGACTGTGGCCGCAAACGCATTACCCTCGAGCTCGGCGGCAATGCAGGAGTCATTGTCCACGACGACGCAGACATCGCCACGGCGGCCACCAAATGTGTCGCTGGTGGGTTCAACTATGCCGGTCAGAGCTGCATCAGCGTCCAGCGTATCTTTGTGCAGCGTGCGGTGTACCCAGCATTTGTCGAAGCGATGCGTGCTGGCGTTGAGCGACTCATCATTGGTCACCCGCTCGACGAACGG
>JACCDP011213594.1_pt1 | contig 12471 bp, 3 predicted proteins | sample 7445841 | NCBI WGS metagenome assembly JACCDP01 (sample SAMN15323441, study PRJNA562643) | freshwater metagenome | isolation source: river surface water | place: USA:Blue River Watershed | collected 2017-08-17
AAATAAACTTTAAAATGATAAGATGGGAAATATAAATAAGTGGTTTTATTCTTTTCTAAGATTAGTTTTTCTCTATAGATCTCTTCTATATATTTTTGTTGAAGTACTGATTCTCCATACTCTTTAATAGAATTTAAATAATTTAAAATTAAATCTTTTTGTACCCTGTTATCAGAAAAAATTTCTTCTCCAGAAATTTTATTTCTCTCTATTAAAATTTTATAAGTTTTAATGCCTATATCTGAGAGGGCTATAAAACTTTGATTATCGGGAATTCTTTGTAGTAAAATTTTTGAAATTGATTTATTTAATAAAGGTAATTCAGAAAATTTCGGTGATTCAAATACTTTGTCATTTATTGAATTAATAATTTCTCTGTAGTATGTAAGATTAAGTACCACATCCCAGTACTTTTTATTTTCAGCTTCCACCATTAAAAAAGTTAGGAAATCTGATAATTCTCTTTTGTTGTACATATCTAACTTTTGATTTTTTTTGACTGATATAAGGGTAGATAGAATTGAGTAAAACTGATCTACTGAGTTTATTGATTCAACATTCTCATAAAATGAAAACCATTCCTTAAATGAATTTTGTAAATATGTCTTTTCATCATTCGTAAATTCGATATTTTTATCAGCTTTTGATAATTTGTACTTCAATAATAAGAACATATTATTCAAAGCGGGTTCTTTAAAGTTTTCTTGGTAATCCTCTGAAAATTTTAGATAGTAATTTGTGGAAGATTTTAAATCCCCTCTTGTGTACAATGCCAACGCCCATTGCACTTCTAACCATAAAGATTTATTTGTATTATTTAGTGACTTTTCTGTTTGTAATAACAAGTCAAATTGATTATTTAATTCATCTCCCTTTTGGTAGGGTAGTGAGTTAACCAAAAGATAGAAGAGGAAAACACGATCTGTTTCTTTTAGCAAAGATAAAGATGGCTCACCAGTTTTTAAAAAAATAGGGCTGAGGGAAATGGGTTGAAAATCAGGAGAATTTTCCATGAGTTCATATGATTTATAAATTCTTTTTAAATATTCTCTCTTAAAACTATCTGGTTCTTTTAAGAACATTGAATTTAACTTTTCATTGTATTTATCCCAAAATCTATTTTTGGCATAAAATGTAATTTTTTCTTGGTTATCTAAATTGATTTCAATTCCATTTATAAAAAAATATTCATAATAAATATCTGACTTGATTGAATTTGCTATTTCAGTTTCAAATTTAGAAGTAGATTTTTCTATTGAATAATTAATTTCTTCTAGAGCAAAAGTCCAGAGAGTTATATTTGAATATAAATTTGCTAAATTTAGAGAATGAAGGTACATATCTTTGTAATTTCTTACCGAATTAAATCTTGCCCTATTTTCAATTATGTATTTAATATTGCCTTCATAGATAGAATTATAATACTCAATAATAAAAGAATTTGTTTCATTTGGATTATCTAAATTTTTAAATTCTTTATTAAAATAATTACAATTTTTATTTCCTAAATCTTCATAACAAGTGATCAGTGCATTGAATAAAAAAGTTTCTTTGTCTTTTTGAACATTTGAAAAAACTTTTAAGATTTCTTTATAATTTTTCAAGAAATCAAAATCAGGGTACAATTTCTTTTTCAATCGATTAAGATTTATTTCAGATTCAATTTGTAAATCGGAACGATTATCAGGAAGTACCGAATTTGCTTGGAGAAAGTATTTTATAGATTCTAAATAATTTTTATTTCTTTCCTCTTTTCTTCCTAAGTTTGTAAATTTTACAAACTCATCTTCATAAACTTTTTGGTCTTCAGGATATGGAGTTATTTTTTCACCCAATAGAACTAACTTTTCTTTTTGGATAGTGGAATTTGAGTTTGGCATATCTGTGATTATTTTTTCTTTTGTAGAATTTACATTTGGCGAATCTTCAAGAAGTAGTACAGATTGAACCCCTGAGAAGTTTAAAATATCATATAGAAATCCAACCTTATAAAAGTTTGTTTCACTTTTTTCATAATTATTTATAATTACAAAAGGAATATTCCACTGGTTTTCAACTACTTCCTTGGCATTGATAAATCCTTCTCTCTTCTCTCCCAAAAACATTTTTTTATTATAAAAATCCAAAGATCCTACTAAAATATCTGTATCCGATAAATAATTTTTTAATTCATTTGATCCAAATGAACGTAAATTAATTTTTTTAACTATAGAATCTGAATCTTTTATATTTAAAGATTTATATTTAGGATTAATAATACTACTTACTCTTTTAAGTCTAGAGAAATCAAATCCTGTTTCTCTTATAAATTGACTGATCTTAAATATATGTCTTATCTCAAAGAAATCTGATAATGTTTTATCTTTAAATTTTATATTGGATAGATTAAATTGGAATGTATCTACGGAAGGATTATAAACAATTTTTTTTATTTCAGGAAAATCTATCAAAAGAGATTCTAAATCTTGGTTAAAATTATTCGTATTTGAAATTATTAATTTTGAAACTTTTGGATGTTTAGTAAAATTAATAAGTAAATCATCTCTATTTGAATATACCTCCAGGAGACATGTATCTTCATCAATTATTATTTGTCTTTGAGTAACTTTTTCCATCCATGATCTTATATCCATTGACTTAGGTATTAGAGTTAATAGTTTTGTATAACTTTTTTTAATATTCTCTAAATTATCTGCTTTTTGTTGTAAAATTATTTTACTATCTCTTTTTGCTTGGAGTGATGTTTCTATTCTATTATTTAATTCATTATCTTCTTTTATAGCTAATTGAAGCTCATTTAGTCTAATAAATAAATTTTCATCTTGGAATTTATATTCGTTAGTTAATATTTCATTATATAAAATTGCACTGAAAAGTTTTTCATTCGAAATTCTCAACTCATCAATGTTCTTAAGTTTTACATAGTTGTACTTTCTTAATGTATAAAGATTTATAAAAAAAGTATTGTCTAATGTATAAAATAATCCTTGGTTATTTTTTAATAGAGATTCAATTTTTTTAATAAATTCAAGAGAAGTTTGGAAATCATTTTTATTTTTTCCTGAATTATAATAAAATTCTGCTAGAATATATTGAATAGTTAATATTTCTTTGAAAAGTTGAAACTCATCTGCAATATAGGAAGCGTCTTTTAAATACTCTAAAAATTTATTATTTTCTTTGATTCTTAAGAAAGAAATAGCAGCTGTAATTTTAAGTCTACACCTTTGTTTCATTGTATAGGGATCAGAATTTAGACCAATTTCTGCTGTAGGTATATTCCCGGGTGAGGAAGATTTTTGTATAGAAAGACCATAGAAATAAGCGGATTCCTCAAACTTTTTTTGACTAAAATAAATCTCAGCCAAATAGAAATAATTATTTGCAAGGGATATTTCATGATCTGGATATTTTTTATAAAAATCTATTTCGCAAAAGTTAGTTTCTTTTTCTATATCGGGATATTTTTTATTACATTCCTTAAACCTTTCAGTTTTAAAAAGATTTAAAAATTTAATATTATTATTTAATTCTTCTAGAAGTCTCTCTTTGGGTTCAGAATTCTCCTCAATGTGTGAGAAGAGGGATATATCTGAACGTAAGTAAGAATTAAATGCATCTACCATAGAGCTTGTTGCTTTGTCTTTATAATCTTTAGTATAAAGATCTGAAGATTTTAAAAAATTTCCTTTCTGGTATTCATTGTAAGCTAGGCTTAAAATACTCGTTTCCAAAATTTTACGACCGGAAGTATTTTTTTCGAGGGAGTTTTCTTTTAAAAATTCATATCTTTTTTGAATCAATTCTGATGTGTTTGTAAATTCCTTATTATCTATACTATTTTGGATGCGTATACCCTGACCGAGTAAATTTGAAAATTCGTCAGGCATCTCACCTGGAAATCTTCCCTCTCCAATGACTCGCAAATTTTCTGGAAATAGTGTATCCCAAATTGAATAATTTAAAATCTTTTTCAATCTGCTCTGTTTATTTTTAAATTCCAAATCTGATTTTTTTAAAGCCTCTTCGGATTTATTATAATCACCAATTTTTTGGTAACACAAAGCTAAAGAGTTGTACAATCCAATGTCATTTATATATTTAGTATCCCCATTCATTGAGACTGCTGTGGTAAATCGAAATATTGCTTGGTTAAAATTTTCCAATTCCATTTCGGCAAGTCCGAGAAGTGAATTTAAAAGAGTAAGTTTTTTTCTGGTTTCAAGTAATTCTAAATTTAATTTTTCATTCTCTTTATTGATTCCTATTTTTGCTACTGTTGGATAGTACTCTTCTTTGTAGTAAATGGAGGTTGCTTCTTCTAAATAGGGGATTGCATTTTCAATTTTTCCTGCATATATATTTGCTCTTGCAAAGTTGTATAAATAAATAGTTTTTTGTTTGTAATTTTCAAATTGAACGCTAGGAATTATGTGCTTTGAGCTTTTCTCTACTATAGAATATTCCTTTACTGCATTTTCAAAGTCATTGAGTAAAAAGTAAGTATTACCTAAATTCAAATGTAAATCTGAAAATAATTTATAGTTATTTGATTTGCCCTTAAATTCAATAATTTGTTTGTAGAGCTCAACATTTTCTTCTAGATATTTAAGTGGAAAAAATTTTGTATATAAAGATTCAAAGATTTCCTCTTCTCGCTTATCCTCTCCATCTAAAAAACTTCTTTTTCGAATATCAATGTATTGGTACAACCAACCTAAAAGTAAATATGCTTCACTATAATTAGGGTTGGCATATATAACCCATTGGAGATTTAGTTCAGCCTCTTTTAATTCTTGTAAAATTCTTTTTTTTCTGGATTCAGTGAGTGATTGATTTTCTAAGTATATAGATTCTCTTAACACTGCCCTAGAAATCAATAGATAAGAATAACCATAGATTGCTCCTAGATCCATAGATCTTAAAGCAGATTCTTTTCGTTTTACATAAAAATTTTCAGGAATTTCAAATGCATCATTATTATATGTAGAAATATAATTGAAATCTTTAAAATCTATAAAATATTTTACTATTTTAAAATTTAAAAGAGAAGAAAGGGTTTTAGTTGTGGTTCCTAATAAATTTATTTTGCTACCTGTTAGAATATTTGCATCACTCAAAAGAGATTCTAGCTTAGAATCTCTCTTTCCTTGTGACAGGTTGAGTGATGTTTCAATCATCTTTCGATGGTAGTATGTAGCATATTGGTCGTATACTCCCTGTAGGGGTAACTTTTTTTCTATGGATGCGGAGAGAAACAGATTGATTTTTTCATAGTTTTCTAATGCTACCTTAAAATTTTCCCTGAGTTCTGAATTTTTAGCCAAGCTCTCTGCTGATTGTAAAGTATTTTCAATAATATCTGTATCAATTTCAATACCTGATTTATATTCATAATTTTCAATGAGCTTGAGTAGTGAATTTTGTGCTATATTGTACTTACCTAAATCTCGGTAATTTTCATATTGCAGCATCAAAGATGCAAGGTATACGTAGGAATCATTAGAAAGAGTTGAGAGATATTTTTCTATTTCTTTGTTACTCTCTTCAAATTTATCTTCTTTACGAATATTTTTTGCATAGAGATAATTTAAATAACTATGAAGTTCATTGTTTTTAGTTTTAAAATTAGGATTTAATATGTTTGCAAGAAGATTTTCATTTTGCAATTGATAGGTTGGTAAGGAATCAATTGCCCTAGAAATTTCTCGCACTACATTCAAAGAATTTTTTCGATTTAATGAAGTACCATATACTTCAATATAATATTCGGGTATAGTATTTGGGTTTTCCCTTATTGCTAAAGTTCCTAAAGCTACTTTTATTTCATTTGTTCTGTAGAAGCTAGGGTATTCAGAGAGAATTATTTCATAGATTTCTCCCGCTCGTTTACTTTCTCCTCTCTCTTCGTAAACTTCTGCTGTTAATTGTAAAACAGATGGAGGAATTTCAGATAAGTATTTTGGATCTACCTTAACTTCTTCATAAAAAGATTCTAATACAGGAATTGAATTTTGTTTTTTCTTTTTGTAAGTGTGTTCTATTGCTAAAGCATAGGAGTATGCAAATTTTGGATCCTCTTTTAAGGAGAGCATATTTTTTAAAATGGAATTTGCCTCCTGTTCTCTGCCTTCGGATTCAAAATCCCGAACAACTTGGCGATCAGATCTGGATTTAAAAAGAGGGTAGAGGGGATCATTAGAGAAAAAGGTTCCAATTGTGCTGAAAGCAAATTGGGAAAAATCTGAGGAGCGATCCCTATACCTATCAGCTAATTCATATTGTTGGCTGATTGTACTTCTCTTGGGGATTTCTCCTGAGGCTGGAATAAAAAATATGTTAATAGAATTATCAAAACTGGCACTGAAAATTATGGAACCATCTATAAAGTTGGTAAATTTTGTATCGAATAATGGAAAATTTCCTCCAGTCAATTCTGATTCTTCATTATTTGTCAGATTTTTTCGAATGATAAAACCATTGTCTCTTGCGCCTAATTTACCATTTTTATTTGTATCATTTCTAATAGAAGTGTAGTACAAATAATTTCCATCCCCACTTATACTGGGATTAAGCTCTAAAAATGAATTGTTAGTTACTCGAGTTTCTATTTTTGTTGCAATTTCTATTTTATATATTTCACCAAGTGGACTATCTTTATATGATATAAAATATATAAACTTACCATCAGGTGAGTACGCTGGTGATGCAGCCCCATTCTTGGTGAGAATGCTAGTTGAATAGGAATTTTTACTGTCAGAAATGAAAATATTAGTTTTTCCAGATGAATCACAATCACTCACATAAGCTAAGTATCTTCCATCGGGTGACCAAGTGGGGTCAGTATCCACGCATCTTTTGATAATACCTTTTGTGAGATATTCTCTATTTGTTAAAGGAAATAGTGGATAGGAATCTGAATTATTTTCACCTTTAGTATATGCTTTGATAATTTCATCCACTTGTATATCTGCAATGAATACATCCCCTAGAGAATCATATCGTTCTGAAACAAAAGCTAATTTTTTTCCATCAGGACTGATAGAGGGTTTATAGTCTGCTGATGGATGGAGTGTGAGTGGAACCACAATGGAACTTTTTAGATCTCTCACATAAATATTTAGGTTACTTAGAATATCTCCAGAAAAGTAAAGGTAGCGGCCATCTGCTGAAATTGATCCATTTAAATTATTACCCCTACGAACAGTTAAAGGAAATGGTTTGGTATTTTCTGGTCTGAAATATGTTCTGGAAATTGTTTTATAATCAAAATCTAGTTTTTTTGTTTCATCTTCTCTATTAGAAAATGTACTACAATTAAAGAATATTCCAAAAAAAAATAAATTAATAATTAAAAAATAAGCATATATTTTATTTTTTATCATTCTTTTTTAACCCATTTATTTTTTGAAATTTCGTAGTATTCTCCATCCTCAACTAAATTATAATAAATATAAATTAATTTATTTTTTTCATTACTAGCTTTCTTGGGATCTTTAAATTCACTATCAATCCTTTCTGACTTTTTTGAATATAAAAAAGACCTAGATTCATTTGTTAATCTAATAATTTCTTCAACTCTAGCTTTGACATCAGGATATTCTGAGGAATATTTTGTCATATTTAAAAGAGGATTAACTTTAACTTTACCATCAAGTGATTCGCCAACAAATGATTTATTTTTATAAGATTTTATTTCTGGAGCCAAATAGGCTATTCGTTTAAGATGTAGTACAACTTCCTCATCATTTTCAGGTAGATAAATTTCATTATTTAAATTTTCTCTCTTCCAGATCTCAGATCCCAATGCGGATGTTTTTACAGACGATAAAATCCAGCCATCCTTTTCAATTTCTTTATCATTCCCTATCATTTGTTTTTCAGCAGCAGTACCTGACTGTGTGAAAGTAATTGCAGGGAGCCTAACAGTACAGGATTTAAAAAATATAATAAATAAAATTATTATTAAACTTTTATTATTTTTCATTCATACTCCGATAGCTCTGATTTAGCACGTTTTAAAAAGTTAGCAAGTGGAATTCGTTCCTGTTGGATCCTATCATTTTCAACTTGGAACAATAGGGAATTCATGATTGATTTGTTAAAAAGTACGCGTGCATAGACTAAGCCGTGATTGATTTCAACTTCAATTTTATTTACAGAGTAACTATTTATGATTCTATCAGTTACAAAATTGGTGGGACTTACAATATTCACAGCACTTCTTCCAAAATCTTCCCCAATTTGGAAGATACTAAAAAATAAATCAACATTGGCAACCGGATCCGTTAGATTTTGTCCGCTGATATTGATATCTCCCTTTAGCTTTCCATCTTTGATTTTTTTTCTACTAGCGGGAGAAAGAATTTGCTTTAAGTCAATATCCCTAACTTGTAGTACTGCATTGTATTGAATTTTTGACGGATCCCCTGTTCCTACATTTACAATAAAATCTTTTCCAAATATGATTCCATCAAGTGTAGAAATTTTTAAGTTATCCAAAATTAAGAAATTTTCTTTGTATTCTAAAAATGCTGATATACCAGGAAGATTTTCAGTTGATTTGACATAATCAAATTTGGTATTTTTTTGGATGGGGTGATTAGACGTAATACGGTCTATAGTAAAATTAGAGGGTTTAGTGAGCCCATAATTTTGAACGAAGCTTTCAGCATTCCCGGATATTAGATTTTCCATAGTTTTATCATTTATATCATGAAGAAATGGAATATTCATTTTTAATCCTGCTATCTCTGTCTCACTGCAATTTTCTCCGGGACAATCCTGAACAAATTTAAAGCCACTATCTTTTGATCTCAATGCTCCCTGGATGATTGCCCCCTTTACATCCAAATCAAAATCTATGTCACCTCTAAAATAAATTCCTTTTGTGAGATACTTGTACCCGTCCGATTCAAGTGTTAGATTGCCTTGGATTCCACCTGTATACTCTCCAAATGGTGGGTTTGCTGTAAATGGTTTATAAAATTTTCCTTTATATGTTGCTTTTAATTTTTTTTCAAATCCATTAAGTTGGAGAGTTTCAATCTCAATTGATTCTTCTTTATCTAAGTTGAGTTTAATACCCGCCAAGAATTGTAAATCTTTTAACTCCAATCCAGGAAGGGAAGCTTTGATATTTAGACTTATAAGATTATAATTAGTTTGAGATGAAAAATCAACACCACCTCCAAGCGAAATATTGTTACCAAGGCCATTTCTAACATCAGCAATTGTATTACGAAGAAGTATTGGTAAAGTTGGGATTAACTTTGTCATATCAGCATTCAAAAGAAAATCATATATCTTAACTTTTATTCCTTTTTTTACATTTAGATCTAACTTCGTCTGAAGATTTAGGGCTGTCTCTTTCAGTTCATTTTTTAAGTATAAATTTAAAGAATCAATTTGTAGATCTTCGAATTTAAAACTAGAGCCAAAATCTATTGTATTCAAAAATTGAATTTGGAGTTCGTTTTTCCCTGAGAGGGACTTACCCATATAATATCTCAATTTTCTTATGTCTACTTTTGTATCTATTTTTAAATAGGATAATTTATTCCCGCCTATCAACACTTTGATATCCGTTGTACCTTGGAGGGTTTTCACAAAATTTCCCAATTGGATATTATTGATACCCAGCTCACAATCAACTTTAGACTTTGGTTCAATCATTCCTGTGAGGGATACTAAAATTCCATTGTAATTGATAAAGAATTCTTTGATGGTAAATTCATCTAAAATAGGTAAGATGTCCGACTCTGTAGATTCTGATTTATCATTTAAATTCAGTATTGATTCGAGTACTATATCCAATTTGGGAATAGAATGCTTTGAATTACCTTGTAGTACAAAAATTTCTTTTCCATGGATTTCTGTATTAGCATGTAAGGAACTAAGCTTTCCCTCCGCTCCGAGCCCTTTTAAACTAATTTCACCACTTAGATCAGTAATACCAATCCCAGGAAGTTTTTTAAGAATTTCCCCCAGGCTAGTTAGTTCTATAGTAGATTCCTTGACTTTGAAATCTATTTCAGGATTTTCGGAAGAAACTTTTTGGACACCTCCCACAACCTCTAACCAGTTTACCTTTGAAAATTGAACTATAAAAGAGGTGAGATTTAGAGAATCTGTTTCAGGCACAAAAGAAAGGTTATAATTTATCAAAAAACCAAAGGGAGGAAGTACATTCCCTTCATATTGGATAGGAATATTTTCATTTCCAATTTTAAGTTCGGATAAAAACTTTTTGGGTTGAGATACAGTATCCCAATCTAAAATCAATTTTAAATCTAAATCTGTAGAAATTTTCGATGCCTTGTCATTGTAAACTAATTTAGGCGTTTTATCAGGATTCAGTTTTATTTGAAAGATTTCAACAATTTCAGTAGCTCTTAAAGAAAGTGGAATCTTAGAGAAACGGTAGGTATCTGCTAATAGTGATACAGAAAATCCATCCAAAGAAACTGAGAGTGGATTTTCAGAACTTTCTATTTGAACATTTGCTTTTAAATTTTGGATGTAAAATTTTAGATAAGCACTAATGGGTAGATAAGTATTTATCTCACTCCCAGATGAAGTTGATTCTTCTTCGGGAGGTTCTGGCAACCTTTCTGAGGGAGTGGTGAGACTTTCAAAATTCCATTTTTCATTAACTTTATGCAAATTTATGATTGGATCGGTGATGGATATTTCACTGAGCTTAAATCTGAAAACAAAAAAAGCCGGTAGATTGTATTGGAATGAAATTCTCTTGGATTTAAATATAAGTTCTTTTTTAAAACTTTCCGCCGCAAGAATTTCTAAATCTTCTATTACAATACCATAGAAAAGAGAAAATTGTTTTACCTTACCCGAGTAACTTCCCAGAATGGCGGAGTTTATCCCCTTGGAGATTATAAAATCCCCCACAAACATATTAAACAAAGATTTATATATCAATAATAGAATTAAAAGAGCCTTGCATTTCTTTGTTTTGTATAAATTTAAAACAAATGGTTTTAAGGATAGTAAAAACTCTTTTAATTTCACAAAGGCAATTGTAATTTAAATAGGCTAAAAAATAAACAAAAATAAAGGATTTTGGGTTTAAAAAAGAATTTTCCGTACTCTCCAATTCCTTCAAAAATGAAGATTCCTATGTAAATATATATATAAAAAGATATTTTCTTGACTATTCTGTTCAATGAATGAACATTATCTATAAAGCTAAAAATGCCGATGGGAGTGATGGGGCGAAGCTGTATGAACTCAAAAAAAATTTTAAAAAAAATCATATACCACTGAGTTTATGCAAAAAAAATCTCAGGAAAACCAATGGATTTATATGAATTAGCAGAAAAAATCAAGAATGGGGAAGACAGTTTTACTCAATTTAAGGAAACCATTAAAGATTCCAAAAAACTAGCGGAAGAATTCGTAGCGTTCTCAAATGCCGAGGGTGGACATTTAATTCTCGGTGTAAAAAATAATGGAAGTATCCAGGGATTAGAAGACTCTGAAATTGAATCTTTGAACCAACTTATTTCGAATACTGCCAATGATAATGTTAAACCTCCTATTTATCCATTCACAGAAATTTTAGAAATAGAAGGAAAAAAACTAATAGTAATTTCAATAAAAAAAGGTATAAACAAACCCTATCAAACTAGCAGTGGATTTTTTTATACTAAATCGGGGAGTGATAAACGTAAGATTTCCCAAGAAGAGCTCAGGCGTTTATTTGCAGAATCAAATTCAATTTATGCAGATGAATCTATATTACAAAAAACTAATGTTTCTGACTTAAATACTCAATTATTTTATCAATTTCTAGAAAGAAAAGATAATAAAATATTCATAGAACTAAAATCAAATGTACTACAATTAAAAAATGTACTTCAAAACTTAGATTTAGTCATAGATGATCATTTGACATTGGCTGGAAATCTTCTTTTCGGAATCAATCCCCAAAGATTTTGTAAATCTTTCTATATAGACTGTGTATACTTTGATGGCATAGATATTTCAAGTGAGAGATTTATTACTAAAGAGAAAGTGGAAGGTACACTACCAGAAATGTTTAAACAGACCACTCATTTTTTAAAAAGCACCTTAAGAAGAACCCAAGAATCTCATGATTTTAATACTATAGGTAAATTAGAAATTCCAGAAGAATCTATAACTGAAATTCTCATAAATGCTCTCGTACACAGAGATTACTATATCAATTCATCAATTAAAGTCTTTCTATTCAGAGATCGTTTAGAGATAAAATCCCCAGGAAAGCTTCCCAACTCTTTAAACATAGCCAAGATGATTAGTGGGATTTCCATTCATCGAAATCCTATACTAAATTCACTTTCCCAGTACATTTTACCTTACAGTGGTTTGGGAAGTGGGATTAGAAGAGCGTTACATTTTCATCCCCACTTGAGCTTTATAAATGATATCGAAAAAGAGGAATTTATCTGCATTTTTAAAAGACCAGAT
>JACCDP010128114.1_pt1 | contig 12470 bp, 10 predicted proteins | sample 7445841 | NCBI WGS metagenome assembly JACCDP01 (sample SAMN15323441, study PRJNA562643) | freshwater metagenome | isolation source: river surface water | place: USA:Blue River Watershed | collected 2017-08-17
CGATCCAGCGCGTCAGGACTTCCTTCTCGTTCGGCGCCAGCGGCCGGTGCAGTTCCGGGGGCGGCATGATCTCATCCGGATCCGTCGCGTTGATGCGCGCGATGACGGCGCTCCGCTTCAGGTCGCCCGGCACGATCGCCGTCTCGCCGCTCTTCAGCGGCTTGGTCGCGCCCGCCAACTCGTCGAGCCGCAGCCCGGCCTTCCGGCCCTTGTTCGCGTCGGGCCCATGGCAACCGAAGCATCGATCGGAAAGGATCGGGCGGACGTCCCGGTTGAAGTCCACGTTCTCCGCGGCGCCGACCAGGAGTGGCGCGCAGGTGGCGAGGGCGAGGACGGACCGGCGGAGCTGCATGGGGTTGGGACTATCGAAGCGGCCCGAAGGTTCCTGTCGAACGCGAACCTGATGAGCAGGGCTTTGCCCTATTGACCCGCAGGTTTTGACTTGTCCACGCCCCGGGCAGGGTAGGCATAGCCCTGCCAAAGTTCCTCGAGCCGCTGAAGGTCGGGTTCGCCGTCGAAGACCACGAAGCGGAACCGCAAGGTCAACGCGTCCCCCGGCGGGATCGCCACCGGCCCGTCGTGCACGGGGGTGAAGGCCACGAAGGGATCCTTCGGGTTGAAGCGCGTCCACTGGGGAAAGTTGACGTTCGCGGGATGGGACAGGATGGCGAGGCCGCCGCGACCTTGGGCCGTGGGGCCGGCGAAGGCGAACCAGCGCGCCCGCTGCCCATCGCCAGCCTTGCGGCCGACCTGTCCCTCCGAGGTGACGAACGTGAGGGGCGCCTCGACGGTCCAGCTGGCGAGGCCGCGGAAACCGAGCCCACCATAGATATGCTTGGTCAAGGTCAGCGGAGCCGTGGTCACGTTGCGCTGGACCGTCTCCAGGTCGAAGACCGTTTCCCGGGCCGATGCGGTGGGCACGTAGGTGGCCACCCGCCATTGCTCCAGCAGGACCTCGGTCGCCGGCGTGGTCCGCGTGTCCACGCTGCGCAGCTTGGCGGTGAAGCCCGAGTCGACCAAGCCGATCCAACGGGGCCCGAGTCCGAGGTACTCGACGCGCCCCGTCTCCTGGTGGACGTTCCAGAAGTCCGGATGGCGCCCCTGGAAATCGGTGTGCGACCAGGCCGTCCAGATCCCGTGGTGGTGCGCGTGGTCGGGGGCGAAGCTTCCGGAGATGACCTGCCCGTTGGGCGTCAGCACGGGGTGGATGAAGCCCGCCCGCTTGTAGACCGGCTTGATGCCCGGCGGGACGATTTCGTCGTGCTGGAACGCGAACAGCCGGCGTTGGACGCCATCGGCCAGCGTCGTCATCCAAAGTTGGTCGTCCATGTAGGCGTGTTCGACGCCGACCCCGGCCTGGTAGCGCTCCGTCCGGACGACCGAGATTTCCACCGATTGATCCGCTTCCTGCGTCGGCAGCAGGAAATACGGCTCCTTGGTGCGCTCATCCCACTGCAAAGGGCAGGCCACGGCTGCGCCCTTCACCTGGACGAGATAAAGTTCCTTGGGGTTCAACCCGAGTCGGCGGGCTTCCTCCTCGCCCGCCAAAACGACGCGCTGATGCAACCGACGGCGCGGTGCCGGGGGCAGCAGGCGGCTGACGTTTTCCGCGGCGGTTGACGCGTTCGGCTTGGGCTCCGTCGTGGCCGGTTCGCCGCCAGCGGCCAAGAAAGTGAGTAGGCACGCGCCGACGAGGTTCATAAGCGTTATTTGACCGCTTTCATCCCGAACGGCACTCCCAAAGACCTCCGTCCTGAGTTTCCGACCATTTCCCTTAATTAATGATTGTTTTAATCATAAACTCCATAAAGGAATGTTTTCACTCATTTAAACTTGCGAAAGCGGTGTCTTTTAGTCGAATTAACCCATGACTACCCGACTCTTCGGCACGGACGGTATTCGCGGGAAAGCGAACGAATACCCGATTACCCCAGAAATCGCGTTGCGCACCGGCCAGGCAATCTCGCGGGTCCTAAAATCGAACGGCGCCAACCACAACCGCGTTATCATCGGCAAGGATACGCGCATCTCCGGCTACATGCTGGAGACCGCGCTGACCAGCGGACTCGTCGCCAGCGGCATGGACGTCTTCCTCGTCGGCCCGATGCCGACGCCGGGCGTGGCGCACCTGACGAAGTCGATGGGTTGCGGCGCGGGGATCATGCTGACGGCTTCCCATAACCCCTATGAAGATAATGGCCTCAAGATCTTCGGGCCCGATGGCTACAAGCTTTCCGACGAACTGGAACTGGCGATCGAGCGGGAGATCCTGGGCGAGGGGAAGATTCCCGGGGTGAGCCCGGACAAGATCGGCAAGGCGACCCGCATCGACGACGCCCGCGGTCGCTACATCGAATACGCCAAGCAGAGCGTCGGCGCCGGCGACCTGGCTGGGATGAAAATCGTCGTGGATTGCGGTCACGGCGCCGCCTACCTGCTCGCGCCGTTGATCTTCCGGGAGCTCGGCGCCAAGGTCGTGAAGCTCGGCGTCGAACCGGATGGCCTGAACATCAACGAGGGGTGCGGGGCCCTGCATCCCGACCATGCCGGGCGGGTCGTCCGCGAGCAGGGCGCCGACCTCGGGATTTCCTTCGACGGCGACGCCGATCGCGTGATCTTCACCGACGAGACCGGCGCGAGCGTCTCCGGCGACCGGATCCTGACCTTGTGCGCACTCGCCTTGATGGAGGAGGGGAAACTGCGCGGAGCGACGATGGCCTGCACGGTGATGAGCAACCTGGGCCTGCACGAGGCCCTGCGCGCCGCCGGGATCGCCGTCCTCACGACCGCGGTGGGCGACCGCCACGTCATCGAGGCGCTGCGCGCGGGAGGCTACTCCTTCGGCGGGGAGAACTCCGGCCACCTGATCTTCGCCGACCATGCCACCACGGGCGACGGCATCCTCAGCGCCCTGCAGGTGCTGCGCATCATGAAGCGGAGCGGCCGCCCGCTCTCGGCGCTGGCGCAGGTCATGCGCGAATACCCCCAGAGCCTCGTGAACCTCAGGGTCAGGTCCAAGCCACCGCTGGAGACCTTGCCGCGGCTGCAGGCGACGTTGCGCGAAGCGGACGCCGCCTTCGGCGACCTGGGGCGGCACCTCATCCGCTACTCGGGCACCGAGCACAAGGTCCGGATCCTCGTCGAGCATCGCGAGGCCGAGGTCGTCGCCGCGTGGTCGGCCCGTCTCCGCGGCGTCATCGAACAGGAGCTCGCCTAAGATGCAGACCTTCCTGCTGCTCCCGCCGCCCCTGCTTCCGGGGCTCGCTCCGCTCACGCTCGCCCATCTCGTGGTCGGCAACCGCCCGCTCGGCGACCATCAGCGGGCCACCCTGGCGGCGGCCGACCTCACCGAGGCGGCCCCCGGACCGGCGACTTTCGTCGTCGACGGGCTGGCCTGGCTCGACGACTTGGAACTTCGCGCGTTCATCCGTTCGGACGCCGCGTCTCTGACGACCGCGGAGGGCGCCGTGCTGGTGCGGCGGGTCGGCGGCGGTTCATCCAAGGTGGCGGCCTCGTCCTTCCAGCTCGCCCACTCGTGGGACCTCCTCCGGGCCAACGAGCAGAGCCTCAAGGCCAAGGCCGATTACGTGCTCGCCGCCGAGGTCCACCCTTCGCTCGCCCTCGACGGACGACTGCAGGTCGGGCGCGGCACGAAGATCCTGCCCGGGGTGGTCATCGAAGGCGACGTCATCATCGGCGAGGACTGCAAGATCGGCCCCAATTGCTACCTGCGCGGAGCCACGAGCATCGGCGACCGCTGCCACGTCGGCCAGGCGGTCGAGATCAAGAACTCCGTCCTCATGGACGGCACGAACGTCGGACACCTCTCGTACGTCGGCGACTCCATCCTCGGCCGGAAGGTGAACTTCGGAGCCGGCACCCTGACGTCCAACCTGCGCCATGATGGCCGTAACCACCGCACCCTCGTCGCCGGCGAACTGGTCGACACGGGGCGACGCAAGTTCGGCGCGGTCGTCGGCGACGGCGTCCACACGGGCATCCACACGTCGCTCTACCCGGGCCGCAAGCTCGCGGCCGGGGCGACCACCCGGCCGGGCGACATCGTCCGCACCGACCTGCCCGCCTGAGGCCATGTGCGGCATCATCGGCTACGTCGGGAACGCGCCCGCCATCCCGGTCCTCCTGGCGGGACTCAAGCGGCTCGAGTATCGCGGTTATGATTCCGCCGGGCTGGCCTTGCCCCAAGGCGGGCGGCTGCTCGCGGTCAAGGCCGTCGGGAAGGTCGCGCGCCTGGCCGAGAAGGTCCGCCGCCTCGGTCCGAGCTGGGACGCCGCGCCGCCCCGCGTCGGCATCGCCCATACCCGCTGGGCCACCCACGGCGCCCCGACCGAACCGAACGCCCATCCCCATTTCGCGGAGGGGGAGGGGATCGCCTTGGTGCATAACGGCATCATCGAGAACTACCGGGCGATCCGCGCGCGCCTCGAGGCCAAGGGCCATCGGTTCGTCTCCGAGACCGACACCGAGGCGTTGTCCCGGCTCATCGGCGAATGCCACCGGGGCGATCTGCGGGCCGCGGTCATCGCGGCCCTGCGGCAGGTCGAGGGCGCCTACGGCATCGCCGTGCTGTCCCGCGACGAGCCGGGCGCGATCGTCGTCGCCCGCAAAGGCAGCCCCTTGGTCATCGGGGTCGGGGAAGGGGAGTGCCTCGTCGCCTCCGACCCCGCGGCCATCATCGCGCACACCCGCCGCGTCATCTACCTGGACGACGGGGACGTGGCCCGCGTCACGGCGGAACAGGTGGACATCGTCGACCTCGACGAGGCGCGCATCGACCGCGCGGTGGGCGAGCTCGGCTTCGCCCCGGAGGCCGTCGAGAAGGGCGGCTACGAACATTTCATGCTCAAGGAGATCCATGAGCAACCCGAGGCCTTGCGCAACGCGCTGCGCGGCCGGCTGGATCCGGCCCACGGCACCGCCGTCCTCGCCGGCATGGGCACCTCGCCGCGGGACCTCGCGGAGATCCGCCGGATCGCGCTGCTCGGCTGCGGAACTTCCCTGCACGCCGGACAAGTCGGCGAGCATGCCTTCGAAGACCTGGCCGGGGTGCCCGCGGCGGCGCAGCAGGCGGCGGAATTCCGCTACCGCAACCCGCTCGTCGACCCATCCGACCTCGTCATCGCGATCTCGCAGTCCGGGGAGACGGCCGACACGCTGGCCGCGGTCCGCGAGGCCAAGGACAAGGGCGCCCTGGTGCTCGGGCTCGTCAACGGGGTGGGCTCGACGATCGCCCGCGAAACCGGACGCGGCGTCTACCTGCATGCCGGGCCCGAGATCTCCGTCGCATCGACCAAGGCCTTCACCTGCCAGGTCGCGGTCCTGCTCCTGATGGCCCTGCGCCTGGGGCGAGGACGGCGACTTTCCCGCGAACGCGGCCAGGCGCTCGCCGCCGAACTCGGGCGGCTCCCCGAACTCGTGGGCCGGGTCCTCGCGCGCGAGGCGGAGATCGCGGCGGTCGCCCGGCGGTTCGTCGGCCAGGACCATGCGTTCTACCTCGGGCGGGGACCGATGCACGCCGTCGCCCTGGAAGGCGCGCTCAAGCTCAAGGAGATATCCTACGTCCACGCCGAAGGTTACCATGCGGCCGAGCTGAAGCATGGTCCCATCGCCCTCCTGACGGCGGGCACCCCGGTGGTCGTCCTCGCCAACCGCTCGGCCATCCGGGATAAGGTGCTCGGCAACGCCGAGGAATGCCGCGCCCGCGGCGCCTGCATCATCGCCGTGGCGACGGAGGGCGACGAAGCCCCTGGCGCCGACGAAGTCCTGTGGATTCCGGGCTGCGACCCCTTGGTCGCGACGATCCCCGCGGCCGTCGCGCTGCAGCTGCTGGCCTACCATGTCGCCCGTCTCCGGGAATGTCCGATCGATCAGCCGCGCAACCTGGCCAAGTCCGTCACGGTGGAGTAGCCCACAGGTTTTATCCCTAGTATAACGACCCTAGGCCGGAAGCCTTGCCCGCCGATGCGACTCACGGCGTCCTAGTGGCGCCATGCCGACCACCCCCGCCAAGCGTCCTTGCCAGTGCTGCCGCAAACCGAAACCGCCCGCCTCCTTTCCGCCGCTCCATCCGTCCGGCGAACGGCATCCCTTCTGCCGGCCGTGCCTCTCGCTGAAGGTACGGCGGCACGACCGGCGGCGGCGGCGCGATGCGGCCGAGCACAAGGTCTGCGCCCTCTGCGCGCAACGCCTTCCCCTCGACCGCTTCCACTGGATCAAGTCGAGCGAGACGCATCACAGTTACTGCCGGGGGTGCCACTCGGTCTACATGGCGGAGAGGTACCGACGACGACGGGCGGTCCCGGCGGCAAGGTGACCCGCCGGCGGGCCGGGAGGTCGAAAGTATCTCGCTGGTGGCTGGACGGGGACTTGAACCCCGAACCAATTGATTAAGAGTCAACTGCTCTACCATTGAGCTATCCAGCCGACAGCGAGACAGGGATAAGTGCAAGTTGGTCGTCCCTTTTCAAGCGCAAATAAAGACAAAGATTGCCGGCGTTCGCGGCGAGGAAAGGGACGTTCGGAGTGGCCGGACCGGGACTCGAACCCGGAACCAATTGATTAAAAGTCAACTGCTCTACCATTGAGCTATCCGGCCGTCCGAACGCCCCAATCCAAGGGTGCGGAGGCCCTTGGGTAAAGACTTTTTGTCCTCAGCGATGCCCGCGTTGGCGTAGCGCCTCGAACAGGCACACGCCGGCCGAGACCGAGACGTTGAGGCAGGGGACCTGGCCCAGCATCGGGATGCGCAGGAGGAAGTCGCAAGTCTCGGCGGTCAGGTGGCGGATGCCGTCGCCCTCCGCGCCGAGCACGATGGCGAGCGCGCCGGTGAGCTTGGCCTGGTAGACGGACTGGCTCGCCTTGTGGTCGCTCGTGCCGGCGATCCACACGCCGCCATCCTTGAGCTTCACGAGGGCGTTGCGCAGGTTGTTGGCCTGGACGATCGGGAGGCTCTCGGCCGCGCCCACCGCGACCTTGCGGACGGTGTCGTTGACGGGCGAGGAATTCTTGCGCGTCGTGATGACGAAGGCGCAGCCGGCGCATTCGGCGGTGCGGAGGCAGGCGCCGAGGTTATGGGGGTCCTGGACGCCGTCGAGGACGAGGATCAGCGGGTCCTTGTGCTGCGCGAGCAGCCCGGGGATATCCGCCTCGTCGAGGAGCCGGATCGGCTTGTGGAGGTCCGCATGGCGCGGCGCGCGGTCGTTGCTCCGGGCCATGGCGGGATCAGCGGCGCGCGAGGCGACCGCGGGCGTGGAGGGCCTCGGCGATCTGGATGGCGTTCAGGGCGGCGCCCTTCCAGAGCTGGTCGCCGCTCACCCAGAGCGACAGGCCGTTGTCGAAGAGGGTGTCCTTGCGCAGGCGGCCGACGCCGCACTTCTCCTTGCCGGCGTAGTCGAGCGGCATCGGGTACCTGCGGTTAGCCGGGTCGTCGCAGAGTTCGGCGCCGGGGAAGGCGGCGATGGCGGCGCGCGCGGCGGCGAGGTCGACCGGACGCTCGAATTCGGCGCTGATCGCGATGGAGTGGGCGCGGAAGACCGGGACGCGCACGCAGGTCGTCGTCACCTTGAGGTTGGGCAGGCCCATGATCTTGCGGCCTTCGTTCAGCATCTTCATCTCCTCCTTGGTGTAGCCGTCCTCGAGGAACGAATCCACCTGGGGGATGAGGTTGAAGTTGATGGTGTGCGGGTAGACCTTGGGGGCGAGCGCCTCGCCGCGGGCCCACGCCCGGGCCTGGGCGTCGAGCTCGCGCATCGCCTCGGCGCCGGTGCCGGAGACGGCCTGGTAGGTCGAGGCGAAGAAGCGCTTGAGGCCGAAGGCGCGGTGGAGCGGGTAGAGGCCCATCAGCGCGATGGCGGTCGAGCAATTGGGGTTGGCGAGGATGCCCTGGTGGTTATCCAGCGCCGCGGCGTTGATCTCGGGGATCACCAGGGGGACGTCGGGGTACATCCGGTAGGCCGAGCTGTTGTCGATGACGATGCAGCCGCGCTTCACGGCCTCGGGAGCGAGGGCCAGGGAGATGGAGCCGCCGGCGCTGAAGATGGCGAAGTCCAGCCCTTCGAAAGCCTCGGGCTTGGCCTCCTGGACGGTCCATTCGCGGCCGGCGTAGGCGACCTTGGTCCCCGCGGAGCGGGCGGAGGCGAGGGGGCGGAGTTCGGCCACCGGGAAGTTCCGCTTGGCCATCAGCGCGAGGATTTCTTGACCCACGGCGCCAGTCACGCCCACGATGCCGATACGATATGCCATGTGATGATAGAGCTTGGTTGTTGCGACAGGAGCTGGGCGAAAGCCTGAAGGCCCGCGGGCTCCCGAGTGCGGAACATTGCATCGTTGTGTCGATTGACCAGCAAAAACTATGGTTTTTTGCCGGGGAAGCCGTCCGGGAATACGTGGTCAGCACCGCCCGGGCCGGGGTCGGCTGCGTGGCCGATTCCCACCGGACGCCGACGGGCCTGCACCGCGTGGCTGAGAAGATCGGCGACGGCGCTCCCTTGGGGATGGTGTTCAAGGCGCGCGTGCCCACCGGCCGGATCTGGACCGAGGGCCCGGCGCCGGAGGACAACCTGATCACGACCCGCATCCTGTGGCTCGAGGGACTGGAACCCGGGATGAACGCCGGGCGCGACGCGGAGGGCCGGCTCGTCGACACCAAGGCGCGCTTCGTCTACCTGCACGGCACCAACCAGGCCGCGCGGCTCGGGACACCCAATAGCCACGGTTGCGTGCTGCTGGCGGACGACGCGGTGCGCGACCTCTTCGACCGGACAGCCGTCGGCACCCCGGTCTATTTGCGCTGACAGTCCGAGGGCGCCGGCGCGCCCGCCGCGGCCTCCGCCTTGCGCGCCCAGGTCGTGAGCATGTCGCGCGCCACGGGACCCGCCGTCTTGCCGCCCCACGTGCTCGTGTCCAACTGGCCCTCAACGAGCACGCAGAAGGCGACGGCCGGATTGTCCGCGGGCGCGTAGCCGATGATCCAGGCGAGGTGGGCCTTCTCGCCGTTCTTGAAGTACTCGGAGGTGCCCGTCTTGGCCGCGTACGGCAGCTCGGGGATGCGGACGGAACGGGCCGTCCCTTCGGTGACGCAGCGCTCGAGGCCGGAGCGCAGGGCGGTCAGTTGGGCGTCGTTCAGCCCGATCGGCTCGGCGCCCACGTGGCGGCCGTCGCGGCCGGGATCGTGGACGATCGAAGGCGTGGTGCGGGTCTCGCCGCGCGCGAGCGAGGCGGCGACGCACGCCATGTGCAGCGGGGTGGTCAGGATATAGCCCTGGCCGATCGAGGAGTTCGCCGTGTCGCCGTCGGTCCAGGCGCCCGCGCCGATGCGCCGCTTGTAGGCCGCGTCGGGCACGACCAAGGTCCGGGAGGCCGGGTAGGGCAGTTCGTAGGGGCTGGCGTTGACGAGGTCGGAGACGTGCGTGAGGAGGGGTGCGTCGAGGCCGAAACGACGGGCTTCGGCCGCGAGCCGTTCCTGCCCGAGCCGGAGCCCCACCATGTAGTTCCAGACGTTGCAGGACACGGCCAGCATCTTCTCGAGGTTCACCTGGCCGTAACCGGCGGGATCGTGCTCGGGGAAGTCGCGCGCGCCCACGCGGTAGCTCGGTCCGCAGTCCAGGATATCGTCCCAGTCGACGACGCCGTGGCGGAGCCCCGCGATCGCCGTGATGACCTTGAAGGTCGAGCCCGGCGCATACAGGCCCTGGATCGCCCGGTTCATCCAGCCGCCCCGGCCGTCGACCTCGTCGAAGTAGACCTGCGTCACGCGGTCGGCGAGCCGGTTGGGGTCGAAGGTGGGTTGGCTCGCGAGCGCCAGGATCTCGCCGGTGTTCACGTCGAGCATGACCGCCGCCCCGGGGAGGAGCTCGCCCTTGGAGTCCTTGATCTGGGCCAGCGCCCGCTCGGCCGCGCACTGGATGTCGCGGTCGAGGGAGAGGTTCACCGCCGACCCCTGCTGGGCGGGATTGCTGGCGATGAGCTCCTTGTTGTAGCCGGAGGAGGTCTTGGTCCACAGTTCCCAGCCGCTCATGCCCTTGAGGACCGCGTCGAAGGTCTGTTCGATGCCCGCGGCGCCCTTCTTGCCGGTGTACTGGAGTTTCTGCAGGTTGTCCATCGGCAGGTCCGACAGCTCGTTCACCTTCTCGGGCAGTTCGTCGGTATCCTTGATGTAACCGAGGACATGGGCCGCCAGGCTGCCGTGCGGGTAGGAACGCACGATGTCGGACTGCAGGGAGATCGGGCCGTTGACGGGGAACTGGTCGATGAAGCGCGCGATGGTGCGCTGGCCTTCCTCCGGGCGCAGCGCCCGCGCCGTGCCCGGGAACGCGAGGTCCGTGACCAGGATGAACGGCAGGGCCCGCCGCTCGCGCAGGTGCTTCTTGAGGTCGGCGGCGTTGACGCGGCGTTCCGGCTCGTCCTCCGGGCGGACCGGCCGGGGCTTCGCGCCGCCGCGCTTGTTCGGCTGCGACTCGTCGATGACGTACCAGACGCGGTCGAGCCAGCCCTGGAGGACGTCCAGCCGGGCCTTGTCCTGGAGCTTGTCGTACTCGACGGGCGCGCCGCGGGCCCGCTCGGCCTTGATCAGGGCGAGGTACTTGCGGTGGATCTCCGGCTGCAGGGCCAGGAGGTCCGCCTTGATGCTCCAGCGGATCCGGTTCTCGACCAACACGTAGCCGTTGCGGTCGTAGATGAGTCCGCGCGACGGCGGACGGAGGACGACGCGACGGCTCTGGGTCTCGTACTGGGCCTTGAGGTCCCCGGTCTGGATCAGCTGCCGGAGTCCGAGGCCGATCACCACGTAGGCGAAACCGACGGCGAAGAGGGCGAAGACCAGGTAAAGCCGGGCCTTGGCGATGGGCGAGGAAGGCAGCGCCTCCGCCTGGAGCGGGTCCCTCATGGCGATTCGAGCGCGGGCGGCAGGCCCGTGCGGTCCATGGCGGCGTCCTGGATGAGCGCGAGCGGCACGAAGACGAGCAGGGCGACCGCCGCCGCCAAACCGACCTGCAGGAGCAGCTGCAGCGTGAACTCGCCGAGGTCGCCGGCGGTCACGGCGCCCGCGCGCAGGCCGGCGGCGGTGAACCAGGCCGTGCAGGCCAGGGTGTTGCAGATCAGCGCGCCGCGCAGGACCAGCGGCGTGTTGCGCAGGAGGATGCGGTTGCTCGTGAGGAAGATGCTCAGGCCGGCGAGGAGGAACGGCAGGGTGCCCGCCGGGATCGGCCGGCGCGCCTCGAACAGGAAGCCGACGCAGGCGGCGAAGAGGACGGCCTGCCAGCGCTTGAGCCGGCGGCACGGGGCCACGATGGCGGCGCCGGAGACGAAGAGGATCAGGTTGGTGCCGGCGAGGGCGTCCGTCAGCAGGTCGGCGACCCAGAGGCAGGGGAGCGTGGCCAGGAGGACGATGAACCAGGACCAGACCATCGTCAGCGCAGTTCGTCCAGTCGCTTCTGGGCCTGGTCCTCGAGGAGGATCTCGCCGGGCGTCGGGTACTTCGGGACGAGCACGGTGACCTCCTGCAGCGAGAAGAGGTCGCGGGTCGGAGCCAAGGAAGACTCCCGGAAATTGCCGTCCTGGGTCGCGCGTTGGCTGCCTTCCAGATGGCCGAGCACCAGCCCGGCCGGATAGACGCCGCCCAGGCCCGTGGTCATGACCTTCGGCGCCCCGCCCACCGCCGGATAGAAGTAGTCCTGCGGGATGGCGCTGACGCGGGCGCGGCCGGCGGCGAGGCCCCGCCCGGGGGCGCCGGTCACGAGCACGATGCGGTTCTGGTCATCCCCCTCGAGGAAGCCCGTGCAGCGGAAATTGGGGCTGGTGATGAGGTCGACCTCGCTCGTCGTGTGGTGGGCGACGGCCACCTTGCCGATGACGCGGTCGGAGAAGATCACCGGGCAGCCGGCGCGGACCCCGTCGTCGGAACCCTTGCGGATGACGACGCGCTGCCACCAGGTGGAGGAATCGCGGACGGCGATCCGGGCGACCACGGTGAGGTACTCGGGCGGGGGCGCGTAGCGCAGCATCTCGCGCAGGCGGACGTTCTCCTTGCGGACGTCGTCGTAGCGCCGGAGCTGAAGTTCGAGGGCGGCGTTGGCCCGGGCGAGGTCGCGGGAGGCGGCCAGCAGCTCCTCCTTGTCCCGGGACTTCAGTTCCCAGAAGCGGGCGAGGTCGCGGGCCTTGCCCGCGAGGTGCAGGGCCGGAGCCTGGAACTCGGCGAACGCCTCCTGGGCGAAACGGTGCACGGCGGCGGGCAACACGACCCAGGCGACCGCGCAGAGGGCGAGGACGACGTAGGATGCGGTGGCGCCTTGCCGGTGCTTGTCCATGGCGGGTCAGCCCGCTCGGCTCATTCCCGGCCGCTCCAGCGGGACGAGTTGGCGAGGATCTTGCCGGTGCCGTTGACCACGGCGCAAAGGGGGTCTTCGGCGACGAAGACGGGCAGGCCGGTCGCCTCGGAGATGGCGCGGTCGATC